>Ga0073934_10000375_pt1 | contig 129996 bp, 122 predicted proteins | sample LarsenN4metaG_FD_76834 | JGI IMG/M metagenome (GOLD analysis project Ga0073934, IMG submission 76834) | Hot spring sediment bacterial and archeal communities from British Columbia, Canada, to study Microbial Dark Matter (Phase II) - Larsen... ... | reverse complement strand
TAGCCCGATAGCCACCCCCTCCCTGAACGCCTGTCCTGGAGGCTCCTAGCGATGGCTTCGGTAACCCTGAGTTATGAGCTGACGAGAACTGGAGGGTAACCCTCAGTTATGAGCGGCTACGGCCTCCGGCGCTGTGCTATGGTCCGGCCGGTCCATGACGTCCGCCCTCGCCTTCCTCTACCGCGCGTTCTACGCGGGGGTCCTGAGCCGCCTCCCGGAGAACGCGGCCGTCGCCCTGGGCCAGGCCGGGCTCAAGCTGCTGCCGGTCGACCGGCTCGCGGTCTTCCGCCTCGAGGACCCGCGGCTCCGGGTCAGCCTCGGCGGCGTGACGCTGCCGAACCCGCTCGTGCTGGCCGCGATGTACTACGACCGGCGCATCCTGGAGCGCGCGATGGGGCTGGGCTTCGGCGCCGTGACGACCAAGAGCATCACGCGCCAGCCGCGGCCCGGGCACCCGCAGCCGAACCTCGTCCGCGTCCGGACGGCGGCGGGGCCGGGGCTGATCAACTGCAACGGCTTCCAGAACCCGGGGCTCGACGCGTTCCTGCCGACGCTCCGCGCGCTGCCGCACCGCGTGCCGCTGATCGTCAGCGTGGCCGGCGAGTCGGCGGAGGACTACGTCGAGCTGGCCCGCGCCGTCGCGCCCCACGCCGACCTCGTCGAGCTGAACATCTCCTCGCCGAACACGAAGCTCGTCTACGCGTGGAGCACGCGCCCGGCCGAGCTGCGCGACCTGCTGGAGCGCGTGCGCCGCGCGGTCGGCGTGCCGGTGATCGTGAAGATCTCTCCCGACTTCGCGGACGCCAACGCGCGCGACATCATCCCCGCCGCGCTCGACGCCGGGGTGCGCATCGTGAACTACGGCAACACCCGCCGCGTGGACGAGCCGAGGCTCAGCCAGGGCTCCGGCGGCCTCTCCGGGCCCGAGCTCTTCCCGGCGACGCTCGCCAACCTGCGCGCCACGCGCGCCCGCTTCGGCGCCGCGCTCGACGTCATCGCGACCGGCGGCGTCGACGCGCCCGACAAGGCGCTCGCGCTGCTGGACGCGGGCGCGACCGCCGTCGGCTACTTCACCGGATTCATCACGCGTGGCCCGATCCTGGCGCGTCAGATCCTCGAGGCGCTGATCCGCCGGCGCTGAGCCCGCGCGCTGCCCACAGCTTGTCCACATGTCCACCGTTATCCACAGCACGCGAAATCGCCCGGTATGGCGCGCTTCCGCGAGCACGCAGCCGAAAATGCACGGTCTGTTCGTCCACAGCCGCGACCGCGGGACGTTTTCGCCCGTCAGTGCTCGGCGAGCCCGCCGTCGCCGCGGCGGCGCGCGCTGTTGATGCGGTGAGACGAAGCCTTGACACTCCACTCGCGTCACCCGTAACTTGTGCGCGCAATTTTTTCAGATGGAGCGGAAGCGCCAGTGACGGTGACAGTGAGCGCGTCGACCGGACCGAGCAGCAGCGTGAGAGGAACGGGACCGATGGACGGCAGCCGGAAGCCGCTCGCGAAGGTGGAAGGGCGTCGTCGTCTCAGGCTCAGCGGGGTGACGGTGGCGTGGCGGGGGACGCCGAACCTCGACGACTGGGTCGCCTACATCGTCAACGGGACCCGGTCCAGGAAGCTGATCCTGGCCGACCACACCTCCGAGCGGCGCGTGAAGACGCTGCTGTCGCGACTGCAGACGCTGTCGCGCAAGGAGATCGAGAAGCTGGCGAAGAGCTGACGGCCGTCGCCGGCGCTCGGCCGGCGGCGGGGCCCGGTCAGAGCCGGAGCGGCCCCACCGATGCGACCGACGACGGGTCGCGCCGCCAGATCGCGGGATCGGCGTCGACGTACAGCTCGAGGCCGTTGCCGTCCGGGTCGTCCAGGTAGATCGACTGGCTCACCCGGTGGTCGCTGAGCCGGAGCCTGGTCACGCCGTGGGCCTCGAGGTGGGCCTTGGCCGCGCGCAGCGCGTCCAGCGAGTCGCCGATCCTGAGCGCGACGTGGTAGAGGCCGACGGCGCCCGGCCCGGGCGCCTCGGCGTCCGCGCCGACCTCCATGATCGCCAGGTCGTGGTGGTTGTCTCCCGCCGAGAAGAACGCCATCGGGCGGCCGAACGTCGCGCGGGCGACCTCCTTCAGGCCGAGGACGTCGCGGTAGAAGCGCGCCGACCGCTCGAGGTCCCTCACCTTCAGCACCACGTGCCCCACGCGCTCGACCCGGAGGCTCATGCGCGCATGATACCCCGCCCCCGCCCGCCGAGGCCAGCGCGCTCATCCCACCAGGCCGCGCTCGGCGAGGCTGACGTAGCGGCCGTGGCCGAGGATCACGTGGTCGTGGACGGGAACGCCCAGGAGCCGACCGCACTCCACCAGCTGGCGCGTGAGCCGCACGTCCTCGCGGCTCGGCGCGGGATCGCCGCTCGGGTGGTTGTGGACGAGGATCACGGCGGCCGCCGACTCGATGATCGCCGGCTTGAAGACCTCGCGCGGGTGGACCAGGCTCGCCGACAGCGTGCCCTCGGAGACGACGCAGTCGCGGAGCAGCACGTTCTGGGCGTCGAGCAGCGCGACCCGGAAGATCTCGCGCCTGAGGTGCTCGACGAGCGGCGCGAACGCCGCGTGGACCTCGCCGGGCGCCGACAGCGGTGTCCGCCGGCCGGGGACGCGCGCCCTGAGCCGCCGGCTCAGCTCGAACGCGGCCGCGAGGCGCACGGCCTTGGCCGGACCGACGCCGCGCCGCCGCGCGAGCTCGGCCACCTCGCGCGCGGCGATCCCGGCCAGCGAGCCGTAGGCCGCCAGCATCTCGCGGGCGACGTCGACGGCGCTGGCGCCGCGCGTCCCCGAGCCGAGCTGGAGCGCCAGCAGCTCGGAGTCGGCGAGCGCGTCGGGGCCGTGCCAGAGGAGCCGCTCGCGCGGCCGCTCACCCTCGGGCCAGCGCTCGATCGCCATGCCTCCGGGTACGACACGACGCCGCCGCGGTCAACGCCGGGATTTCGATACGCGCCGTGAGCGGCGCGGCACGCGTCCCGATCGGCGACGTCCGCGGCGCTGCCGCCGCGGCCCGTGCCGGACGCTCCGTCCGGGCGCGGCCGCCCGGCCCCCGCTGCCCGCGCGCGGCGTCCCCGTGACGCGACCGGGAACGGTCGACGCGCCACCGAGCCGCTCGGGGCGTCGAGGCCCTCCGGCAGGCCTACGGGCGGCGGATGACGATGCGGCGAGGCTCGTCGCCGACGCCGTCGATGTGGACGCGGATGGCGCGCGACGGCAGCAGCGGCTCGAGCCTGTCCGCCCACTCGACCACCGTGACGCCGTCGCCGTCGAACATCTCGAGCAGGCCGAGGTCCATCAGCTCGGTGAGGCTTCCCGTCCGGTACGCGTCGACGTGGTAGACGGGCAGCCGCCCGCGGTACTCGTTCACCAGGACGAAGGTCGGGCTCGTGGCCCGCGTCTTGACGCCGAGCCCCAGCGCCAGCCCCTGCACCAGGCAGGTCTTGCCCGCGCCCAGCTCTCCGCTCAGCGCCACGACGTCGCCTGCGGCGAGCCCCTCGGCGAGCCGCCGGCCGAGCGCCTCGGTCTCCTCGGCGCTGCGCGACGCGACGACCTCCTCGCTCAACGGTCCTCCCCGGCGGCCGACGAACGGCGCCGCACGGCCCCCGACGCCCCGACGCGATCCGGCGGAGGCGTCGCGCTCCTCGACGTCGGCGCCGGGCGCGTCATCGTGCGGCGAGACCGAGGAACGCCTGGGGCAGCGCCTCGATGACGTCGCCTGCGACCAGCGACTCCTCTCCCAGCCGGGCGCTGGCGAGATCGCCGGCGCGGCCGTGCAGGTACACGGCGCACTGGAGCGCGGCGAGCGGCGCCATGCCGCGGGCCAGGAACGCTCCGACGATCCCGGTGAGCACGTCGCCCGTGCCGCCGCTCGCCATGCCGGGGTTGCCCGTGGGGTTCAGGTAGACGGCGCCGTCCGGCGCCGCGATGACGGTGAGCGCGCCCTTGAGCGCCACGTGGACGGCGTGCCGCCGGGCGAAGTCGCGGGCCGCGCCGACCCGGTCGCGCTGGACGTCGGCGGCGGTCGCGCCGACGAGGCGCGCCATCTCGCCGGGGTGCGGCGTGAGACAGCGCGGCCCGGCGGCTTGCTTCAGGACCGCCGGGTCGCCGGCGAGCGCGGTGAGCGCGTCGGCATCGACCACCACGGGACGCTCGACGTCGCGCACGACGCGCCGGGCGAGCGCCTGGGTGTCTTCGTGGAGGCCGAGCCCGGGTCCGAGCGCGACGGCCTCCCGCGTCGCGGCGAGCGCGGCGACCGCGCCCGCGGCCTCGAGCGACAGGCTGCGGGCCGGCGTCTCGGGTAGCGCCTCGGTCATCGCCTCCAGCAGGAGCGCCGCGACGACGGGCTGCTGGCTCGCGGCCGTGGCGACCGTGACGAGGCCGGCGCCGCTCCTCAGGGCGCCACGCGCGGCCAGCGCGGCGGCGCCGGTCTTGCCGAGCGACCCGGCGACGATCAGCAGGTGGCCGTAGCTGCCCTTGTGGGCGTCGCGCCGCCGCGGCGGGAAGTGAGGCGCGACGTCGGAGTCCTCGAGGAGGAACGTGGTCGTCCCGCGCGCGACCTCGGGCGCGGGCACGCCGATCGGCACGACGACGACGCGGCCCGCGTACGCCGCCCCCGGCGGCGCCAGGAGCCCGTGCTTGAGCCCGGCGAAGGTCGCCGTGAGCGTGGCGCGGACGGCGGGGCCCGGGGGCGCGCCGCCGTCGGCGGGGAGCCCCGACGGGATGTCGAGCGCGACGACCGGGCGACCCGCGGCGTTGATGCGCTCGATCAATCGGGCCACGAGGCCCTCGGGGGCGCCGCGCGCCCCGGTGCCGAGCAGCGCGTCGACCACGAGGTCGGAGGCGGCCAGGCGCGCCGCGACGGCGTCCTCGTGCTCGACGACCGCGGGGCGGATGCCCGCGGCGCGCAGCTCGGCCAGCTTCAGCGCGGCATCCCCGGTGATCTCGGCGGGCTTGGCCGCGAGCCACACCGTCGGCCGCGCGCCGCGCCGGCGGAGCCACCGGGCGGCGACGAAGCCGTCGCCGCCGTTTCCCCCCTTGCCGCAGACGATCGCCACGCGGGCGCCGCGGCGGAGCCCGAGCGACGCCAGGAGCGCGAGGATGGCCTCGGCCGCGCCGCGGCCGGCGTTCTCCATCAGCGTCGCGCCCGGGATCCCGAGCTCGGCGATCGCGCGGCGATCGAGCCGTCGCATCTCCTCGGCGGTGAAGACGGGCTGCACGGCTAATGAGTCTCGCGGAATTGATTGACGCCCGCGCCCGGCGGGGGGAGCCCCGGTCGCGCCGGGGATGGCTCGCCTGTACGCCGACGCTCGCTCGGGTGGGGCTCGCGCGGCCCCCCATCCCCCCGAGGGGGCTCGCGCGAGGGCAGTCGATGCCCGGCGGCGCGCTCGCCCCACCTTGCGCTTCGCACGGCGACACGGCTCACCATACGGCGCTCCCCGGGCTCTCGCCCGCCGGGCGCCGGCGTTGCGCCGTCACCATATTCCGCGAGACTCATTACCGGGCCGCCGCGGGCTCATCGGCCACGAGCATCGCCTGCGCCATCGCGTAGTCGCCGTCGTGCGTCAGCGCGAGCAGCATGCGATCGCCGCCGAGGGCGCGGCCGATCTCGCGGCAGCGTCCGGAGAGCACGAGCACCGGGGCCTGGCCGCGCTCGCGACGGACCTCCAGCTCGCGCCAGCGGACGCCCAGGCGCAGGCCCGTGCCGAGGGCCTTCAGCGCGGCCTCCTTGGCGGCGAACCGGGCGCCGAAGTGCGGCACGGGATCGCGGTGGCGCCGGCAGTACGCGATCTCGCCCTGGGTGAACACGCGCTCGAGGAACCGGTCCTGCCATCGCTCGATCGCGGCGCGCAGCCGCGGCAGGTGGACGATGTCGACCCCGATGCCCTTGACCCTCATGCGGCGCCGAAGCGCAGGGCGCGGAGAGCGCGGCCCGGCCCCGACGCGTCGCCGAGGTTCCCGGCACCCATCAGCGCTCGCCGATGAGGCCGCGGATCAGCCCGGCCAGCTCGTCGGCCATCGCGCGGATGCGCGAGCCGTCGGCGCCCTCGATCATCACGCGCGCCAGCGGCTCGGTCCCGGAGTACCGGATGACGATGCGGCCGGTGCCGTTCATCTCCTGCTCCAACGCCCGCACGCGGTCGGTGAGGCCGGCGAGCGAGTCGATCGGCGGCTTGCTGCGCACCGGCACGTTGACGAGGACCTGCGGGAACTTCCTGAGGCAGGAGGCGAGCGATGAGAGGCGCTCGCCGGTCTCGCGCATGACGCTCAGGAGCGCCAGGGCCGAGAGGATGCCGTCGCCGGCGGGCGCGTGGTCGAGGAAGAGGAGGTGGCCCGACTGCTCGCCTCCCAGGTTGGCGCCGCGCCGCTGCATCTCCTCGTGGACGTAGCGGTCGCCCACCTGGGTCTTCACGATCTCGATGCCGGCGCCGCGCAGCGCCTCGTCGAGCCCCAGGTTGGCCATCACCGTGGTGACGACCACGTTGCCCTTCAGCCGGCCGCGCGACGCCAGGTGGCGGCCGGCGATCGCCAGCGCGTGGTCGCCGTCGCGGATCTCGCCGCGCTCGTCGACGGACATCAGCCGGTCGCCGTCGCCGTCGAAGGCGAAGCCCACCGAGGCGCCCGAGGCGAGCACCTTTCGCCGCAGCGCCTCGGGGTGGAGCGCGCCGGACCGGGCGTTGATGTTGGTGCCGTCGGGCCGGCAGCCGATCGTCACCACGCGGGCGCCGAGCCGGCGGAACACCCGCGGCGCCACCCGGAACGTGGCCCCGTGGGCGCAGTCCAGCGCGATCGTGAGGCCGCCGAGATCCAGCGGGAAGCAGCGGCAGAGGAAGTCGACGTAGTAGGCCTCGGCGCGGTCGTAGGTGACGTGGCGGCCGATGTCGGCGCCGCGGGCGCGCGGCGCGCCGTCGCCCCGGGCGAGGCCCGCCTCGATGCGCTCCTCCCAGACGTCGGGGAACTTCGTCCCCTCGGAGGAGAAGAGCTTGATGCCGTTGTCCTCGAACGGGTTGTGGGAGGCCGACAGCACGATGCCCCCGTGGGCCTCCAGCGCCCGCGTGAGCAGCGCGATCGCCGGCGTCGGCATGACGCCGACCGCGAAGCAGTCGCCGCCGGCGCTCAGCACGCCGGCGGTCATGGCGGCCTCGAGCAGCGGGCCCGAGCGCCTGGTGTCCCGGCCGATGACGAGCGACACCCGGTCCAGCCCGCGCTCGGCCTTGAGCGTGGCCACGAGCTGGCGGCCCACGCGATACGCCAGGTCGGGGGTGAGCGGCTCCTCGTTGGCGACCCCGCGGATTCCGTCCGTGCCGAACAGCCGGGTCATGCGACTCCCTTCACTCCGTGTGACGTGCGCCCACGCTCTCCGATTGTAGAACGACCAACGGCGGGGAGGACAGCGCTCCGGCGCTCACGCCTCGCCGGCTCGTCGGAGCCGCTCGGCGACCCGGACGGCGTCGACGGTCTCCGGGACGTCGTGGGCGCGGATCACGCTGGCTCCGAGGAGGACGGCGGCGGCGGCGGCCGCCAGCGAGCCGGCCAGCCGCCCGGCGGGCGCCTCGCGTCCGGTGATCGCGCCGAGGAACGACTTGCGCGAGACGCCGACGCAGAGCGGGCGCCCGAGCGCGAGCAGCCGGCCGAGCCCCGCGAGCACGCGGACGTCCCACTCGTCCCACGGCATCGCCTCGCTCCGGAAGAAGCCGATCCCCGGGTCGAGCACGATGCGCTCGTCCGGGACGCCGGCGCCCCTCGCCCGCGCGAGGGCCTCGGCGAGCAGCGCGGCGACGCCGTCGACGGGATCGCGGCGCCCGGCGTCGCGGCCGGCCGGCGACGCGACGAGCACGAGGCCGGCGCGGCGCTCGAGGACCAGCGGCCCCATCGCGGGATCGCGCAGCCCGCTGACGTCGTTCACGATCGTGGCGCCGGCGTCGAGGGCGGCGCGGGCCACGGCGGGCCGCGTCGTGTCGGCCGAGACGGGCACGGCCACCTCCCGCGCGACGACGGCGATCGCGCGGGCGAGGCGCTCGGCCTCCTCCTCCTCGGTGATCTCCGTCGCCAGGTACGGCGCCGTCGAGCGGGCGCCGACGTCGATGATCGCCGCGCCGGCCCGGGCCATGGCCGCGGCCGTCGCGGCGAGGCCGGCGGGGTCGCGACGGACGGAGCCCGCGTGGAACGACTCGGGGCTGACGTTGATGGCCGCCATGACGGCCACGGGACGGCCGGGGCCGACGACGACGCCGGCGAGCGTGGCTAGGCCGGGATCCACCGGGGGGCGTGGCGGCGCGGGGCGGCCGGCGCGGCGATCGCGGGGCTTCCGGCGAGCGCGCCGGCGGCGCTAGGCCGGGGCCGGCGCCTCGGAGAACGGCCGCGCGCGGAGGATGCGCGCGATCTCCTCGCCATCGAGGGACTCGCGCTCGAGCAGCGCGCGGGCCAGCGCGTGCAGCTTCTCGATGTTCTCCTCGAGGATCTGGCGCGCGCGGGCGGCGCACTCGAGCACGATCCGCTTGATCTCGGAGTCGATCAGCAGCGCGGTCTCCTCGCTGTAGTCCTTCTGGCGGGCGACCTCGCGGCCGAGGAAGATGTGCTCCTCGTTCTTGCCGAACGTGAGCGGGCCGAGCTTGTCCGACATGCCCCACTCGCAGACCATCTTCCGGGCCATCTCGGTCGCCTTCTCGAGGTCGTCGCCGGCGCCCGTCGTCTGCTGGTTGAGGACGATCTCCTCGGCCGCGCGGCCGCCCAGCAGGATCGTGATGCGGTTGATGAGGTACTCGCGCGAGTAGTTGTACTTGTCGTCGAGCGGCAGCTGCTGGGTGAGGCCGAGCGCGCGGCCGCGCGGGATGATGGTGACCTTGTGCACCGGATCCGTCCCCGGCAGGAAGTCGGCCACCAGCGCGTGGCCGGCCTCGTGATAGGCGATCGTCCGCTTCTCGGTGTCGCTGATGATCATGGAGCGCCGCTCGACGCCCATGAGGACCTTGTCCTTGGCGTTCTCGAAGTCGAGCATCTCCACGAACTTCTTGTTCATCCGGGCGGCCAGCAGCGCCGCCTCGTTCACGAGGTTCGCGAGATCCGCGCCGGAGAACCCCGGCGTGCCGCGGGCGAGGACCTTGAGGTCGACGTCGGGCGCCAGCGGGATGCGCCGCGCGTGCACCCGGAGGATCTCCTCCCGGCCCTTCACGTCCGGCCGCGGGACCACGACCTGCCGGTCGAAGCGCCCGGGGCGGAGCAGCGCCGGATCGAGGACGTCGGGCCGGTTGGTGGCCGCGATCAGGATCACGCCCTCGTTGGTCTCGAACCCGTCCATCTCCACCAGGAGCTGGTTCAGGGTCTGCTCGCGCTCGTCGTGGCCGCCGCCCAGGCCGGCCCCGCGATGGCGGCCGACGGCGTCGATCTCGTCCATGAAGATGATGCAGGGCGCGTGCTTCTTGCCCTGCTCGAAGAGGTCGCGCACCCGCGAGGCGCCGACGCCCACGAACATCTCCACGAAGTCCGAGCCGGAGATCGAGAAGAACGGCACGTTGGCCTCGCCGGCGATCGCCTTGGCCAGCAGCGTCTTGCCGGTGCCCGGCGGGCCGACCAGCAGCACGCCCTTCGGGATCTTGCCGCCGAGCTTCTGGAACTTCTGCGGATCCTTGAGGAAGTCGATGATCTCCCGCAGCTCCTCCTTGGCCTCGTCGACGCCGGCGACGTCCTGGAACGTCACCTTGTTCTGCTTCTCGGAGATCAACCGGGCGCGCGCCTTGCCGAACGACAGGGCCTTGGCGCCGCCGCCCTGCATCTGCCGCATGAAGAAGATCCAGACGCCGATGAACAGCAGCATCGGAACCCACTGGAGGAAGATCGCGTACCAGGGGTTCGTGTCCGGCGGCTTCACGGCGATGCGGACGCCGCGGTCCCGGAGCATCTTGATGAGGTCCGGGTAGTCCACGATGTACGTGCGCTGGGTCTGCGAGCTGTCCTTGAGGTTGTAGGTGACCAGGTTGCCCCGGATGACGACCGACTCGACCCGGCCCTGCTCGACGGCGCGGAGGAACTCGGAGAAGTTCGGCTGCTCCTGCCCTCCCTGCTGAGCGCCCTGGAACACCGTGAACAGCAGGATGACGATCAGCAGGATCACCATCCAGAGGGCGAGGTTCTTGTAGACCTGGTTCATGCGAGTCCGATTATAGCACCGGCCATGCCATGACGCGCCGCGGCGGCGCCGGAGCGCGCGACGATGCGGGGCTCAGCGGAGCGTGACGTACGTGGTCGCCGAGATGCGCTGCGCCGCCTGGCGCGCCTCGTCCCGGGTCGCGAAGCTGCCCACGCGCACGCGGAACCGCGCTCCGGGGACGCCATCCGCCTCCATGACGTACGCCTCGTGACCGGCGGCGGCGAGCTTCGCCCGCATCGCATCCGCCTGGTCCCGGGTCTTGAACGCCGCGACCTGGATGGTGAACCGGCGCTCCGCGGCGGGCGTTCCGGCGCGCGGCTCCGGCCGCGGCAGCTCCGGCCCCTCGCTCTTCGCGTCGGCCTTCGCCTCGGTCCCGGCTGCGGGCTTCGGATCGGGCCTCGGCGGCTCGGTCCTCGCCGGCTCGCCGCGGGTCGGCGGCCGCTCGGGCCGGTCGGCCTTCGGCTTGGGACCCGGCTGCGGAGCGCCGAGCGGCGCGGTCAGCTCCTGGTAGAAGGTCAGCTCGGGACCCGGCTCGGGTCGGAGCGACGACGCCGGGAGGCCCAGTCCCTGCCGCGGAGCGAGCGCGCGACCGTTGCGCTGCGTCTCGCGCTCGGCCTTCGCCGCCGACCCTGGCCCCAGCGCGGGGAAGAGCCCCGGCCAGTGCCGGCCCGCGAGCATGCCGGCGGCGAACGTCGTGCCGAGGACCGTGCAGCAGCCGAGCAGCAGGAAGAACGACGCCGCGCGGCCCGGCGATCCGGTCTGGCGGCGCGCCATCACATCGTCTCGGGGGCGCCGACGCCGAGCAGGTCGAGGCCGTTCCTCACGACCTGGCCGACGGCGGAGGCGAGCGCCATGCGGGCGAGCATGAGGCGCTCGTCGGGCTGGATCACGCGGTGCCCCTTGTAATAAGGATGGAACAGCGCGGCGAGCTCGCCGAGCCAGTACGCGACGCGGTGGGGCTCGAGCGCCCGCGCCGCGCCCGCCACCAGCTCGGGGAACTGCGCGAGCCGCTTCATCAGGGCGATCTCCTCGGGGGCCGTGAGCGGCGTCAGGTCGACGTCGCTCCACGGCGGCGTGCGGATCCCCTGCTCCGCGGCCTGACGGGCGATCGACCGGATCCTGGCGTGCGCGTACTGCACGTAGTAGACGGGGTTCTCCGCCGACTGCCGGGTGGCCACCGCGAGGTCGAAGTCGAGCGGGCTGTCGTGGCGCCGCGTCAGGAACGTGAAGCGCGCCGCGTCCCGCCCCACCTCCTCCAGCAGCTCCTCCATCAGCACGAACTCGCCGCGGCGCTTGGACATGCGCACGGGCTGGCCGTCGCGGAGCAGCGTGACGAGCTGGACGATGAGGACGTCGAACGAGCCCGGCGGGTGGCCGAGCGCCTCCATGGCGGCGCGCAGGCGGGCGACGTAGCCGTGGTGGTCGGGCCCGAAGAGGTCGATCACCCGGTCGTGGCCGGGGAACTTCACGAAGTGGTGGTTCGCCACGTCGACGGCGAAGTACGTCAGCTCGCCGCTCGAGCGCCGGAGCACGCGGTCCTTGTCGTCCCCGAACTCGGGCGACCGGAACCACAGCGCGCCCTCGTGCTCGTGGGTGAGCTGGCGCCCCGCCAGCTCCTCGAGCGCCTTCTCGGGCAGCCCGCGGTCCCGCACGTCGCGCTGCTCGGACGTCCATACGTCGAACTCGACGCCGTAGTCGCGGAGCACCTGCCGCTGGCGCTCGACGATCCGGGCGACGGCCCAGCGGCCGAGGTGCTCGCGCGCCCCCCGCGGGCCGCCGTGGGCGGCGACGAGGGCGTCGACCTCCGCGGGCGTCGTCAGCCGGCGCTCGCGAAGGTACTCCGCGGCCAGCTCCACGAGGTACTCGCCGGGATAGCCGTTCTCGGGTAGCGGGGCGCGCTCGCCCACGGCCTGACGGATCCGCGCCTCGAACGAGGCGGCCAGCGCCTCGAACTGGTTGCCGGCGTCGTTCACGTAGTACTCGGTGGTGACGCGGGCGCCCTGGGAGCGCAGCAGCCGCGCCAGCGAGTCCCCGATGGCCGCCGCGCGCGCGTTGACGATCACGAGCGGGCCGGTGGGGTTGGCGGAGACGAACTCGAGCCGGATGCGCTGGCCGTCGAGCGCCGTGCCGCGGCCGTAGGCGTCGCCCTCGGCGAGGATCCGCCGGACGCCGGCCGCGCACCACGCCCGCGAGAGCGTGACGTTGACGAAGCCCGGACCGGCGACGTCGAGCCGCTCGACCTCGGGCATCGACGGGAAGTGCTCGACGATGAGCTGGGCCACCTGGCGCGGCGGGCGCCGCGCGACCCTGGCGAGCACCATGGCGGCGTTGGTGGCGTAGTCGCCGTGCTCCGCCTGGCGCGGCACCTCCCACAGGCATGACTCCGGCTCCGGCAGGCCCGCGCTCGCCAGCGCCGCCTTCAAGCCCTCGGTCAACCGCTCCGTGACGCTCGCCATCTCCTGATGAAAAACGCCGCCCGGCGGCGGCGAACACGCCAATCATACTCACCGCCCCGACGCCGGCGCAGGAAAAACCTCGGCGCGCGCGCCGTCACCTCGCGAGCGCGACGGTCGCGGCGAGCGCCGCCGCGGCGACGAGGACGGCCGCGGTCCTGACGAGGGCGACGGCGGCGCCGACGTCGCGCGCGGCCGGCGCGCGCCCCCCGCCGAGCGCGTAGTGGCCGGGCTTCTCCAGCGTCACGCCCAGCGCCCCGGCCATCGCCGCCATCGTCCAGCCGGCGTTCGGGCTGGCGGTGCGCGCGCGGTCCCGGCGCAGGCCGGCGGCCGCGCCGCGCGCGCTGCCGCCCCCGAGCGCGGCGGCGGCGACCAGCGCCAGGGCCGCCAGCCGCGCCGGCACGAGGTTCAGGACGTCGTCGAGGCGCGCCGCCGCCTTGCCGAAGTGCTCGAGGAGCCCCTCGCGGTAACCGATCATGGCGTCGGCCGTGTTCACGACGCGGTACGCCGCGGCGCCGGGCAGGCCGAGCACGAGATAGAAGAGCAGCGGGGCGACGAGGGCGTCGGTGAGGTTCTCGGCCACGGACTCGACGGCCGCCGACGCCACCTGCGACGCGCCGAGCGCCGCCGCGGGCCGGCTGACGAGGTCGCGCCCGACGGCCGCGCGGGCCGCGGCGAGGTCGCCGCGCTCGAGATCGGCGGCGACCGCGCGCGCCGCGTCGGCGAGCCCCCGCAGCGCGAGCGTCGACTTGAGCGCCAGCGCCTCGAGCACGAGGCCGGCGGCGCCGAGCCGCGACGCCGCGAGCGTCACGCCCCACGCCGCCACGGCGGCGGCCATCCCGACCGCGACGACGAGCGCGGCGCCCGCGGCGAGCAGGCGCGCCGGCGAGCCGCGCGCCAGCCGCCGGCGCCCCCACGCGAGCGCGGCGCCCATCCACGCGACCGGATGCCAGCGGTTGGGCGGATCGCCGAGCGCGGCGTCCACGGCGAGCGCGAGGAGGACGACGGCGACCGGGTGGGGGATCAGAGCCCGGCGATCGTGGCGACGGCGTCGACGTCGAGCGACGACTCCACCGCGTCGGCGAGCCGGTCGTAGCGCTCGCCCGGGTCCTGGCGCCCGCCCCACCGGGGATCCGGCGCGAGCCCGCGGTCGCGCGCGAGCCGGCCCAGCAGCGCCCGGCGCACGGCGCCGTCGGCGAGGCATCCGTGGAGGTACGTGCCGACGACGCGGCCGCCGGCGCCGGTGGCGCCGTCGTGACGCGCCGCCGGCCGCCCGCCCTCGCTGACGACGACGAAGGGCGCCCGGCGCGGGTCGCACGTCGTCGAGCCCGTGTGGATCTCGTAGGCGCCGACCTCGGCGCCCGCCGCGGCCGCCAGCAGGCCGGCCTCGGGCGTCACCCGCGCCCGCACCCGCACCGTCCGCTTCGGCAAGGTGAACGTCGTGACGACGTCGAGCAGCCCGAGCCCGTCGACGGCCGTGCCGGGCGGCGCCTCGGCGCCCTCCGGGTCGCTCAGCGAGCGGCCGAGCATCTGGTAGCCGCCGCAGATCCCGAGGACCGCGACGCCGCGGCGCGCCGCCGACGCCACCGCGTCCGCGACGCCGGTGGATCGCAACCACCCCAGGTCCGCGATCGTGCTCTTGCTCCCCGGCAGCACGACGAGGTCGGCGCCGGCGAGCGCCTGGGGCGTCGCGGCGAACCTCACCGCGATGCCGTGCTCGCGGGCGAGCGGCTCGACGTCGTCGAAGTTGGAGATCCCGGGCAGCCTGACGACGGCGACCTCCAGGACCGGGGACGACGGCGCCGGGCGCGGGCCGTCGAGGTCGAGCGAGTCCTCGGCGGGCACCAGCAGCCCCCCGTCGAGGTACGGCACGACGCCGAGCGCCGGCACGCCGGTGCGCGCCCGGAGCGCGTCGAGCCCCGGGTCGAGCAGCCGGCGGTCGCCGCGAAAGCGGTTCACGACGAAGCCCGCGACGCGCGCCCGGTCGCCGGGATCGAGCAGGGCCAGCGTGCCGACGAACGCCGCGAAGACGCCGCCGCGGTCGATGTCGCCGACGAGGAGCACCGGGGCGTCCGCCATGCGCGCGATCCGCATGTTGACGATCTCGCCGTCGGCCAAATTGATCTCGGCGGGGCTCCCGGCGCCCTCGATGATCACGAGGTCGTGGGCGGCGCGCAGCCGCGCGAGGCTCGCCTCGACGACGGCAACGAGCGCGGGCCGCCGGCGCCCGTACTCCCCGAACGTCATGCTGCCGGTCGCCACGCCGCGGACGACGACCTGCGAGCGGTCGTCTCCCTCCGGCTTCAGCAGGATCGGGTTCATGTCGACGGTCGGCTCGATCCCCGCCGCCTCGGCCTGCGCCGCCTGGGCGCGGCCGATCTCCAGCCCGTCGGCGGTGACCGCGGCGTTCAGGGCCATGTTCTGCGACTTGAACGGCGCCACGCGCACCCCGCGGCGCGCGAAGATCCGGCAGAGCGCCGCGGTCAGGACGCTCTTGCCGACGCCCGACGCCGTGCCCTGGATCATCAGGCACCGGGCGGCGCGCGCCGTCATCGGCGGTACCGTCTCCTGACGTCGTCCCACAGCGCCGTCCGCGACCGGTCCGGCTCGCGCAGCCTGCGGCCCTCGTCGTCGAAGAACGGATTCGGGAGGAACACCGTCACCATCTGCTCGCCGAGCCCGTTCCACAGCCTGAGCCCGTAGCTCTCGGGGGTGCACGAGCCGCCGGTGGCGCGGAAGAAGGCCGCGCGGCCGACCCGCCGGACGCGGGCGAGCCGGGCGTCGCCGTTGCCGCGCGTGTCGTTGATGCAGAGGTGGAAGTGCCAGGGCCCGGTGTCCACGGTCAGGTAGCCGTCGAGCATCGACAGCCGCGGCGGCGCCGTGAAGCGGATCTCCCACGCGGCGCCCTGGATGACCGGCCCCACGGTGAGCGCCTTCCAGTGGTCGGTGAACAGCTCCACGAGCAGCCGCTCGATCACGTCGCCGGCGACCGGCACGTCGTCGTACTCGTACGTCGTGCCGTCCGGCTCGCGCTCCGTGGTCGTCGTCGCGTCGGCCATGCCGCCACCTCCCCGGGGACCGGAACGATGGCGCCATTCTAAAGAATCTCGCGGACTGCGTTGACGACGCGGCGCCGGCGCCCGGCGGCGGGAGCCCCGGCCGCGCCAAGTGAGGAGACGTGTCGCCGTGCGAGGGTGGGGCGAGCGCGCCGCCGCGCGCCGACCGCCCCCGGCCGATCTCCCTCCGGCGGACGGGGGTCGCGCGGGTCCCACCCGAGCGAGCGTCGGCGTACAGGCGAGCCATCCTCGGCGCGACCAGGACTCCCGCCGCCGGGCGCTGGCCTCACATCGATTCCGCGAGCATCAGCGAGCCCGGGTCGGACGCCGCGCGGCGACTCACCGGAGCTGGAAGACGACGGGGACGCGGACCCGCAGCTCGCGGCGCGGCAGGTCGGCGGGCAACGGCATCGCGCGCAGCCCGCGCACGGCCTCCAGGGCGGCGGCGTCGAGCACTGCGTGGCTCGAGGACTCGACCACGGCGACGTCGGTGATCGCACCGCCGGGCTCGATCCTGACCTCGAGCGTCACCGTGCCCGCGATGCCGCGCCGGCGCGCGGAGGCCGGATAGCGGAGCGCCTCCTGGATCCGCTGGCGGAGGCTCCCGAGGTACGGGCCGTACTCGGCCCCGGGGTCCCCGCCTGCGCCCGGCGTCGCGCGCGCGACGTCGGTCCCACCCGCCGGCCCGGCGCGGCCGCCTGGCGCTGCTTCCGCGCCGACGCCTGCCGGCCGACCGCCCGTGTCGGCGCCGGGGCGTGGTCCGGGAGCGGTGGGAGAGGCCCCGCCCGAGCCCGGAGGCCGGGTCGGCGGCGCGGCCTCGCGCGCGGCGGGCGCGGGAGCCGACACCGACGCTCGCCCGACGCCCGGGCGAGCATCGCCTGTCGCGACGGGCGCGTCGTCCCGGCGCGCGGGCGCGGCGCCCGCCGGGCGCGGCGCCGCGGGCTCGGCGCGCGGAGCCGTCGGCCCGGGCCCATGGGTCCACGCGGCGAACCCCTGGACGGAAGGCTCGATGGGCCGGATCGGCGGAGGCTCGGGTCGAGCGTGGGCCGTGAGCTCGACCTGAGGCTCCGCTCGAGGTTCCGGCAGCGGCCGCTGCTCGGCCCGGGGCTCGAGTGGAGACTCCACGGCGGGCCGCTTCTCGCGCGGGGCGACTTCAGATCCCACTCGAGGGTCGGGTTCAGACTTCGCTCGAAGGTCGCGCGGCGGATCGGCCCTCGGGGTCTCGGCCCGCTCGGGCAGCTCGGCCGCCGGCGGCCTCGGCTCGACCGCTCCGGCCGCCGCCGGAGGCTCCGTCCGGCGAGCCGGGGCCGGCGCGGGGCGGCCGGCCGGCTGGCTCGACGACGGCGCGCGCGCGGGCGCCGGCGGTCCCTTCTCGGGCGGCGCCCCTCGCTCCTCGGCGAGGTCGACCACGAGCGGCGACAGGCCGTCGCGGTGGGGCGCCATCAGCACGACGGCGGCGGCGACCGCCGCGTGGAGCAGCGTCGAGGCGGCGAGGCCGACGAGCGCGCCCGGCGTCACGTCCGCCCTGCGAGCCACCGGCGGACGCCGGCCTCGAGCGCCGTGCGCGCGGCGCGGGCGGCGAGCGCTCCCAGCTCGCTCGCCGGGCCGCCGAAGCGGCACCCGCGGCCGCGGCCGGTCGCGGCGACCACGACGGCGTCGGACGACGTGCCGCTGGCCGGCCCGCCGTCGGCGGCGCGCACGCCGGCCGCCCCGAGCGCGAGCGCCTTCACCTCCGTCACGGTCGCGACCAGGTTCACCATCGCGGCGGGCTCGGGGTCGGCGTCGACGAGGACGATCGTGTTGATGGTCGACGGCGTCCACGCGACGGACGGCGCGCGCCCCGCGCCGGTGGCGTTGCTCAGCCCCACGGTGGCGATCACGCAGGCGGCCAGGCCGTCGCACGTCTCCTCGGCGACCTCCGCCTCGGCGGTCCACGCCGCCGTCAGCAGGCCGACGAGCGGACGCGCGAGCGCGCGACGCCGCGCGAACGCCTCCAGCGCGTCGAGCGACGTCTCGCACGGAAACGACCGCGGGACGTGGAGGTTGACCACCGTCCGCGCCCGCCCCTGGCCGCCGCCCAGGATCGCGGAGGACACGGTCGCCAGCGGCGTGGCGCTGCGCACCACGACCGCCTCGGCGTCCACGTCCACCGCGATCCCGTCGATCATGCCCTCTCCTCTCCGGACCTACTGGAAATGCGCGCGCAGGCCGACCAGGGCGTTGAAGCCGAGGGCCCGGAATCCGAAGGCCTCACTGTACGTCTCGTCCGTCAGGTTTTCCACGCGCGCGGTGAGCTCGAGCCGCTCCATGGCGCCGACCCGGCCGGCGAGCCGGAGCGTGCCCCCGACGTCGATGCGATGGTAGCCGGGATTGCGGACGTCCGCCGTCTCGAGCTGGCTCGACACGACGAGGGCCTGGGCGAACAGCGTGAGCCGCTCGATGGGGGTCAGGACGACGCCGGTGGCCCAGCGGTGGCGCGGGACCCGCCGCAGCTCGAGCCCCGTCTCGAGGTCGCGGGCGTCGGTGTACGTGTAGTTGAGGTAGAGGAGGAGCCACGCGAGCGGCTCCACCTCGGCGGAGAACTCGACTCCCTCGGTCCGCGCGCGTCCCGCGTTGCCCCCCTGGAAGCAGACCGGGATCCCCGCGGCGAGGCCGGCCGGCGTCGGCGAGACGGCGACGACCGTGATCAGCTCGTCGAAGTCGTTGCGGAAGTACGTGCCGCTCAGCCGCACGCGTCGCTTCCAGAAGTCCTGGTCGACGCCGGCGTCCCAGCTCTCGCTCCGCTCCGGCTTGAGCGCGGCGTTCCCGAACGGCGGGCAGAGGCCGCCGGTGAGGTCGGGAAAGAACAGGTCGTTGATGGTCGGTGCGCGGAACCCCTCGCCCCACGTGGCCCGCAGCCGCGTCCCGGTCTCGGGGACGACGAGCGCCGCGCCGATCCGCGGCGTCAGCTCGTCGCCGAAGACCTCGTTGTCCTCCCACCGGAGGCTGCCGGTGACGAAGAGCCGCTCGGCGACGCGGACCTCGTCCTGGACGAACGCGCTGCGGGTCGTGATGGCCTTGCGGAACGTGTGGCGGCTCCGGCCGAGCTCGTCCCGGTACTCGCCGCCGACGCTGAGCGTGTTCCACCGGCCGAGGTGGAACGCGTTGATCACCTCGGCCTCCAGCCGGCGCGTGTTGATCTGCGAGCGGACGCGGGTGTCGAAGGCCGGCGGCGGGTCGTCCTGGAACCCCGAGTTGTTGAACCACTGGCCGTACCGCGCCTTGAGGTCCCACCAGCGCGTGACCTGCTGCTCGTACGTCGCCGTGTAGAGCCACGTCTCGATCTGCTGCTGGGCGTTCGGGTCCTCCACGCGGAGGGGCGGGAACACGTCGAAGGGCAGGTCGATCTCGGTCTTGGCGTAGCGGCCCGTCAGCGAGAGCGAGCCGCGCCACGGGAAGTCGTAGCCGATCCGGCCGGCGAGCGCCGTCTGGCCGGCGTCGTCGTTGTCGAACTGGTTCTCGCTGTCGTAACGGCTGCCCGACACGTTGAAGTTGAAGCGGCCGATCGCGCCCTGGACGCCCGCCCGCTCGCGGAACGTCTCGTAGCTGCCGCCCTCGAGGTGCAGGAAGCCGCGCGGCGGCCCCTGCCCCTTCCTCGTGATGATGTTCACCACGCCGCCGATCGCGTCGGAGCCGTAGAGCCCCGACTGGGGGCCGCGCACGATCTCGATCCGCTCCACGGCGTCCAGCGACACCTCCGCCAGGTCCGCGGTGCCGAGCGTCGGGCTCTTGACCCGCATGCCGTCCACGAGGACCTGGACCTGGTTCGGCGAGGCCCCGCGGATGCGGATGCTGGTCGTCTTGCCGAGGCCGCCGGAGCGCTGGATCTCCACGCCGGGGACGGGGCGCAGCGCGTCGCCGATCTCGGCGTAGCCGAACGTCCGCAGGTCTTCCTCGGTGACGACGGTGACGGCGGCGCCCACCTCGTGGCCCGGGGTCTCGAGCTTCGTCGCCGTGACGACGGCGGGCCCGGTTCTCTTCACCTCGTCGGCGAGCGCCGTCCACGGCGTCACCGTCGAGAGCGCGAGCACGGCCAGGACTCGCTTCATGCTTCCCTCCTTCTCCGCGAAAGGGGTTCGAAGCGCCGCCCCGGACAGGTCTCCTGACTCGTGGATCGTCGCGGACCGCCCCACCTTCCCGTCCGCGTGGCGGACAGTGGCTCCGACGTGGGTCGGATCGGGGCGGTCGCTCCCCACTCACAGTGGCGGGACCGTGCCGGCCTCGGCTCGCGCGTCCGCGCGCGCCTCACCAGCTTCCCTGGCGCCGGGGCGCCTCTTCAGCGACTGCGCGGGTCTGCCACCTCCTTTCCCGGCCTCGGCGCCGCTCCGGGCCAGACGAGCTGGACCCGCGGCCGGCCCGACGGCGCCCGGTCCACGGCGACGGCGCAGCCGTAGACGCGGGCCAGCGTGGCCTCGTCCAGGACGTCCGCGGGAGAGCCGAGCCGCGCCACGCTGCCGTCGGCGAGCAGCAGCACCCGGTCGCACAGCTCGGCGGCGAGGTTCAGGTCGTGGGACACGAGGACGATCGTCGTCGCCCGCTCGCGGTTCAGGTGCCGGAGGAGCGCGACACACTCCACCTGGTATCGCAGGTCCAGGTGCGCGGTCGGCTCGTCGAGGATCAGCAGCCGCGGCTCCTGCGCCAGCGCGCGCGCCAGGACGACCCGCTGGCGCTCGCCGCCGCCGAGGCCGTCCAGGGGCGCCCCGGCCAGGTGCAGCACGCCCGTCGCGGCCATCGCGTCGCGCGCGACCTCGACGTCGCCGGCGGTCTCGAAGAAGCGCCGCGGCGCGTGCGGGTAGCGGCCCATGAGGACGAGCTGCTCCACGCTGAACGGCAGCGCGTGCGGCAGCTCCTGGGGCACGACGGCGACCTCGCGCGCCAGCTCCCAGCGCGTGAGCCGCGCCAGCGGCCTGCCGCCGAGGCGGATCTCGCCGCGCGCGGGCTCCACGACCTTCGTGAGCAGCCGGATCAGCGTCGTCTTGCCGGCGCTGTTGGGGCCGATCACGCCGAGGATCTCGCCGCTCGCGACGTCGAACGTCACGTCGGAGAGCGCGAAGGGCGCCGGCCGCCGGCGCTCGGGCGCGGGGTAGCTGAAGTGGACGCCGCGGACCTCGGCGAGCGGCGTCACAGCGGGCTCCGCGTCCGCGTCCGGAGCAGGTAGACGAAGACCGGCGCGCCGCAGAAGGACGTGATGACGCCCACCGACAGCTCGGCGGGCGCCACGACATTGCGGGCCAGCGTGTCGGCGGCGAGCAGGAACGCGCCGCCGGCGAGGAGGGCGGCGGGCACCAGCAGGCGGTTGTCGGGGCCGAGGACGAGTCGCAGCACGTGGGGCACGACGAGCCCCACGAACCCGATGGGCCCCGCGAAGGCGACGACCGTCGCGGTGAGGAGCGCGGCGCCGACGAAGATCCGCGCCTTCAGCCGCTCGGCGCTCACGCCGAGCTGGAGCGCCGCTTCCTCGCCGAGCGCCAGCACGTTGAGCCGCCGCGCCTGCCCGACGATCAGCCAGAAGCCGACGCCGGCCAGCGCCGCGAAGAGCGCCAGCGACGCGGGCGGGACCGGGCTGACGTTGCCGAGGAGCCAGTGGACGATGCCGCCCAGGCGGTCGATGTCCACGAGCGACGTGAGCACGGTCGTCGCCGACGCGAAGAAGATGCCGACGATGACGCCCGCCAGCAGCAGCGTCTGGATGGGCAGGCCCCCGTGCGCGGAGGCGATCAGGTACACCGCGCCGCCGGCGACGACGGCGCCGCCGAAGCCGAACAGCGCGAGGCGCACCGAGTCGCCGACGCCGCTCCCGCCGCCGAGGAGCTGGGCGACGACGACCCCGAACGCCGCCCCGCTCGACACGCCGAGCACCGACGGCTCCGCCAGCGGGTTGCGCGTGAGGGCCTGGAAGCCGACGCCCGCGACCGCCAGCGCGCCGCCCGCCACGGCGGCCGCCGCGATGCGCGGCAGGCGGAGGCTCAGGACGACGACGCGCTCCGTGGAGTCGGCCGGCGCGTGGCCCGTCAGCACGGCGAGCACGGCGCCGGGCGTCAGCCGGGCGCTGCCGAGGAACAGCGCCGCGGCCCCCAGGGCGAGGAGCCCGGCGCCGAGCGCCGCGAGCACGACGGCGAGTCGCCGGCCGTGCGTCACCGGAAGGCCTCCGGGTGGATCACGCGGGCGAGCTGCTCGAGGCCGTCGACGATCCGGGGGCCGTAGCGGTGCAGCACGCTGCCGTCGACCGAGTGGACGCGGCCCGCCCTGACCGCCGGCAGGTTGGCGAGCCGGTCCCAGCGGTCCCGGGCGATCGGCCCTGTCGTGCCGCCGTGGCGCGCGAGCACGATCACCTCCGGGGCGCGGGCGACCGCGGCCTCGATCGAGTAGCGGGGATAGTCGCCGGCCTCGCCCGCCGTGATGCTGTCGCCGCCGGCGAGCGCGATCAGCTCGGTCACGATGGCGCTCCGTCCCGGGACCAGCAGCGGCTCCGGCCAGAGCACGTAGAGCACGCGCGGGCGGCGGCGGCCGCTCACCGCGCCCGCGATGGCGGCGATCCGCGCCCGCAGCCGCTCGACGAGCGGCGCGACCGACCCGGGCCTGCCGGTCAGCGCGCCGAGGCGGCCGATCACGTCCATCATCATGGCGACGCTGCCGGCGTGGACGAGGTAGACGGGGATGCCCACCCGCCCCAGCTGCACGAACGTCTCCTCGCGGTTGCCCTGGTCGGTCGCGATCACGACGTCGGGGCGCAGCGTGACGATCGCCTCCAGGCTCGGCGACACCATCCCGCCCACGCTCGGCTTGCGCCGCGCCGCCGGCGGGTGATCGCAGAAGTCGGTGACCCCGACCAGCCGCTCTTCCGCGCCGAGGGCGAAGATCAGCTCGGTGGCGCTGGGGACGAGCGACACGATGCGGTCCGGCGGCGCCGCCAGCCGGACCTCGCGCCCCAGCATGTCGACGTACGTCGCGGCGCGCGCCGCGGGCGGCGCCGCGAGCCACGCCGCGGCGAACGCGACCAGCGCCCGGCGTGTGATACCCTCCGCGGCGGCATGCGTGCCGTCGCCGCCGTCGCCCTCCTCGTCGCCCTGCTCGCGCCCGCCCCCGCGCCGGCGCAGGAGTCCATCTCCCCCGACCGTCCCGACGTCAGCACGAGCACCACCACCGTCCCGCGCGGGGCCGCGCAGGTCGAGACGGGCGTGGAGTACGCCCGTACCGGCCGGGCGGGGGTCGACGAGCGGGAGCTGATCGTCGAGGTCGTGCTGCGCGCCGGCGTGACGGATCGTCTCGAGGCGCGCCTCCAGTTCGAGCCGCTGGTCAGGCTCGGCGGCCCCGAGGACGACACCGGCCACGGCGACGTCACGCTCTCGCTCAAGCACCGGTTCCTCGACGCCCGCGGCGCGGCGCCGGCGCTCGGCGTGCTGCCGTTCGTGAAGCTCCCCGCCGCCGGGGCGCCGATCGGCAGCGAGCGTCCCGACTTCGGCATCGTCGGGATGGCGGGCTTCGACCTTCCCGCCGGCTTCGCCCTCGACGTGAACGCAGGCGTCGCTGCCGTCGGCGTCACGCGCCCCGGCGGCTACCTCGCGCAGGGCCTGGCGGCGGTCGCCCTGCAGCGCGACCTGATCCCCGATCGCCTCCAGGGCTTCGTCGAGGCGTTCTTCAACACGCGCGAGGAGCGGGACGGCCGCGACCGCCTCGGCGCCGACGCGGGCGTCGTCTGGAAGGTCGCGCGGTGGCTGGCGGTCGACCTGGCGGTCGCGACGACGCTCGCCGGCCGCGGTCCGGACCACGCCGTGCGATCGGGCGTCAGCGTCCTGCTCGGCCGCTGAGGGGCCCGTCTCCCCGACGACGCCGACCACCGCCGCCGCCCGGCTCACGACCGCACCCCTGCGCACGCGTCCACGAAGCGGCGCGCCAGGTCCGGGCTCGAACCGAAGTGGAGGTGGACGTAGCTCATGAGGACGCGGCCGACCACGTAGCCCTCGGCGGCCTCGGGGCAGCCCGGCCCGGCGACGCGGTAGGCGCGCGGCACGGCGGCCGGAACCTCCTCGAGCGTCGAGCGGTGGAACTCGTGGCCGCGCGCCACCACGCCCGGCCCGCCGATGGGCGTGTCCGCGACCATCCGGACCTCGCGATAGCCGAGCGTGAGGCCGCGCGGCGCCATCGAGACGCGCGCCGGCAGCACGCCGACCATGGGATGGGCGACGCCCTCCATGTCCTCGAGGCTCTCGGCGAGGTACATGAGCCCGCCGCACTCGGCGTAGATCGGCGCGCCGGAGGACGCCAGCTCCGCGACGGCGCGCCGCGCTCCGGCGTTGGCGGCGAGCGCCCGCGCGTGGACCTCGGGATAGCCGCCCCCGATATAGAGGCCGTCGACCTCCGGCGGCGTCTCGCTCAGCGGGCTCCACGGGACCAGGTCGGCGCCCGCGCGTCGCAGGAGGTCGAGGTTCTCGGGGTAGTAGAACTGGAACGCGGCGTCGCGGGCGACGCCGATGCGGGCGCGAGGCGGAGCGCCGGCGCGCTCGCGGACAAAGGGGGCGCCGGCGGCGGCGAGCGGCCGGGCCAGCGCGAGCAGGCGATCGAGGTCGACGGCGCGCTCGACGACGTCGCCCAGCGCCGCCAGGCGCGCGGCGGTCAGCGTTCCCTCGGCGGCGGTGACGAGCCCGAGGTGGCGCTCGGGCAGCGCCAGCGACGGGTCGGCGGGGACCGCGCCGATCAGCTCGGCGCGGCAGGCGCTCGCGATGGCCTCGCGCAGCAGCCGCGCGTGGCCGCCGCCGCCCACGCGGTTGGCGATGACGCCGGCGACTCTCAGCGCGGGGTCGAAGCCCTCGAAGCCCCGGACGACGGCCGCGGCGCTCCGCGCCTGGGCGCCCGCGTCGAGGACCAGCACGACCGGGGCGTCCAGCCACTTCGCCATCTGGGCCGTCGAGCCGTCGTCGGCGGCGGCCGCGGCGCCGTCGAAGCAGCCCATCACGCCTTCCACGAGGGCGAGGTCGGCGTCGGCGGCGTGGCGCGCGACCGTGGCCAGCGCGTGGTCGCGCCCGCACATCCAGCCGTCGAGCGTGTACGACGGCCGCCCCGTCACCTGCTCGTGGAAGCCCGGGTCGATGAAGTCGGGGCCGACCTTGAAGGCCTGCACGCGGAGCCCGCGGCGCCGGCACGCCTCCAGCAGCCCCAGCGTGACCGTCGTCTTGCCGACGCCGCTCGCCACGCCGGCGATCACCACGACGCGCGGGCTCACGGCTCGCCCTCCGGCTCCGCGGTCGCGCCGGCGGCCCGGCTGACGCCGGCGGACTTGAACGTCGCCATCTCGTCGTGGATCCGGGCCGCCGCGCGCGCGAGGTGGACGAACAGCGCGGCGCCGGTCCCCTCGCCCAGTCGCAGCCCGAGGTCGAGGTACGGCGCGAGCCCGAGCGCGGCGAGCGCGACGTCGTGGCCGGGCTCGGCGGAGCGGTGGGAGGCGAGCAGCGCGTGGCGCGCGAGGGGCGCCAGCGCGACGGCGACGAGCGCCGCGGAGGTCGCGATGAAGCCGTCGAGGGCGACGGGGACGCGGCGCGCGGCGCCGGCGAGGACGACGCCCGCGAGGCCGCCGATCTCGAAGCCGCCGACCTTCGTCAGCACGTCGAGCCCGTCGGCCGGATCGGGAGCGTTGACGTCGAGCGCCCGGCGGACGACGGCCACCTTGCGCTCGCGGCCGCGGTCGTCGAGCCCCGTGCCGGGGCCCGTCACCGCCGCGGGGTCCGCGCCCGTGATCGCGGCGGTGATCGCGCTGGCCGCGGTGCTGTTGCCGATCCCCATCTCGCCCGTCACCAGGAGGTCGGCGCCGGCGTCGATGGCCTCCGCGGCGAGACGCGCGCCGGCCTCGATCGACGCGACGGCCTGGTCGCGGCTCATCGCCGGGCCGCGCGCCATGCTCGCGGTGCCCGGGCCGATGCGGCACGAGACGAGCCGCGCGTCCTCCGGCAGCGGGTGGGCGACGCCGAAGTCGGCGACGACGACGCGCGCGCCCGCGGCCCGCGCCAGCACGTTGATCGCCGCCCCCCCGCGCAGGAAGTTCTCCACCATCTGGGCGGTCACGACCTGCGGGTAGGCGCTCACGCCCTCGGCGGCGACGCCGTGGTCGGCCGCGAACGTGAACACGACCGGCCGGTCGATGGCCGGCACCCGGCCGCTGATCGCGGCGAGCCGCTCTGCCAGCTCCTCCAGGCGGCCGAGGCTGCCGGGCGGCTTGGTCAGCGAGTCGAGCCGGCGGCGGGCCGCGGCGGCCGCGGCCGCGTCCGGCGCGGCGATCGCGTCACGGAGCCTGCGGAGCGATGTCACGAGCCGGTCCCGGAGCCTTCACGGCGAGCGGCACGCCGGCGACCATGAGCGTGACGCGGTCGCAGGCGGCGGCGATGCGCTGGTTGACGAGGCCGAGGACGTCGCGGAAGCGCATCCCGGCCTCGGTCGGCGGATGGACGCCCTCGCCGACCTCGTTGGTGACGACGGTGAGATCCCACGGCCGCCGGCGGACGACCTCGACCAGGCGGGCGCTCTCGGCGAGCGTGCTCTCGTCGGTGTCCCCGCGCAGCAGGCGGTTGCCGACCCAGACGGTGACGCAGTCGACCACGACCGCGTCGAAGCGCTGGCCGGCGAGCCGCTCCAGCGCGGCCGGCAGGTCGAACGGCGCCTCGACGGTGGTCCACGCCGCCGGGCGCTCGGCCCGGTGGCGCGCGATGCGCGAGGCCATGTCGCCGTCGCCCGCCCGGGCGGTGGCGACGAACGCGACACGCGAGCGGTCGGCGTTGGCGGCGACGGCGAAGCGGCTCTTACCGCTGCGAGCGCCGCCGAGAACGAGGTGCGACTCGGGCACCACTCCCCGGCTCCTCCCTCGAAGACCGGTCGTGAGGTGGCGCGCCCGGGCAGGTCTCCTGGCTCCCGGATCGTCCTACTCCCCGCGCCTTCCCAGCCTCCCGGCCAGTGGCTCGTGCGGGTTTCGTCCCCGGTTACAGTGACGGGGTCGCGGCGGTCTCGCACCGCCTTCCCTGGGCCCTCGCGGGCACCCTGGGCGCGGACAACGCCGGAACGGTAGCAGAATCGTCCCGGGATTTCAATCGGCCGCCGCCGTGATAGAGTTCGCGCACCATCCACCCAGCGGGAGGGGAAGCCATGGACCGACGCGACTTCCTCAAGACCACCGGCGCGCTCACCCTGACGCTCGCCGCCGACGGCGCCATCGCCCAGAACGCCAAGGCCGAGATCCTGTGGCTCGGCCAGGCGGCCACGAAGATCACCACGCTCGGCGGCAAGGTCATCGTGATCGACCCGTTCCTGACGAACAACCCGAAGACGCCCCAGGAGTGGAAGAACCTCGACAAGCTGGGGCAGGTCGACGTCATCCTGATCACCCACGGCCACGGCGACCACACCGGCGACGTCAAGGCGCTCGCCGAGCGGACGGGCGCCAGGGTGTTCGGCCCGGCGGGGCTGATCGCGACGATGATCGACCTCGGCTGGGTCAAGCCCGAGCAGGGCGTGAGGTTCGGCAAGGGCGGCACGGTGACGCCGCTCGGCCCGACGGTGAAGATCACGCAGGTCCGCGCCGAGCACTCGTCCGAGGTGACGGTCACCGACCCGGTCACGAAGAAGAGCACGACCTATCCCGGCGGCGAGCCCGCGGGGTTCATCGTCGAGCTGGAGAACGGGTTCAAGGTCTACCACATGGGCGACACGGGGCTCTTCGGCGACATGCGGCTGATCGGCGAGTACTACAAGCCGGACCTCGTGCTGATGCCGATCGGCGGCCACTTCGTGATGGACCCGCGCGACGCCGCGTACGCCACGCGCGAGATGCTCAAGCCGCGGTACGTCGTTCCCATCCACTACGGGACGTTCCCGGTGCTGCGCGGCACGCCGCACGAGTACCGGCAGTTCCTCGGCTCGAGCACGACGACCCAGGTCTTTCCGATCGACCCGGGCGAGCGCGTGACGTTCTAGTCGATCCCGCGGAACACGTCGACGGCGCGACGCCGCCGCCCGGCGGGCGGGAGCCCCGGGAGCGCCGCGTGGCGAGGCGGGTCGCCGTGCGAAGCGCAGGGTGGGGCGAGCGCGCCGCCGCGCACCGACGGTCCTCGCGCGAGCCCCCTCCGGGGGACGGGCGGTCGCGCGAGCATCATCGGGGCTTCCGTTCCTTGTCGGCGTAGCTGACGGCGAGCCCCGCCGCGGCGTCCGCCTGGATGCCGTAGGGCGGCACCGGGTAGCGCAGGCCGTTCCTCGACAGCGCGGCCAGGCCCTCGATGATGCCCGGCAGGTACCGCGGCGGGATCGCCATCAGCAGCTCGTCGTCGGCGACGCCGCCGTAGCGGCGCTCGGCGTAGCACGGGATCGTGAGCGCCGGCTCGCCCGTCCTGAGCGCCTTGCCCCACGAGTCGGCGCAGGCCGACTCGCCGACCGACGTGAACGAGAGCTTCCGGTAGCCCTTCCACTGGAGCCCGTTGATCATGAAGATCATCTGGCCGGGCGTGCCGTAGACGAGGCAGACGTCCGGCGGGTCCAGGCGGCCCGACGTCAGCGGCGACACGGCCATGGCGCGGTACCGGCCGTAGGGCACGACGTCCATGGCCCGCTGGTGCGCCGCCGCGTCGTCCTCGGTGGCGAACCAGACGCCCGCCATCCGGCGTCCCGACAGCCACTCCGCATCCTGAGGATGCAGGCCGATGACCGCGCCGCACTGGGCGCCCACCAGGTCGTCCATCGTGATCCCGACCGTCCAGCCGAGCTGGCGGGCCTGGGCCACGATCTGGTCGGTGGTGTGGCGCGCCTTCGGGCGGCGGATGCGCGGGATCGCCTCCATCTCCTCGACGGTCTCGAAGAGCTTCATGCCGACCGGGATCGAGCGGAGCCGGAGATGGCGGTTCAGCCCGTCGACGAGGGCCTCGTAGTCGAACGCCTGGCTCATGGAGGCTCCTACCGGCCGCGCAGACGCTCGATCTCGCGGCGCTCGCGCTTCGTGGGACGTCCGGCGCCCGCTGGACGGAACGGCGGCGGCGCCTGGCGCAGGCGCGGTGGCGCCGGCGGCGTGAGGTCCTCGTAGAGGGCGCGCGCCCCGGACGCCGGCCCGCGACGCTCGGCGATGGCGACGACGCGCGCGATCCGCCGGCCGCCCGGCGCGGTGACCCTGACGACGTCGCCCGGACGCACCAGCCGCGCCGGCTTCGCCGTCTCGTCGTTGACGTCGACCTTGCCGCCGGCGCAGGCCGCCGCCGCCAGGCTGCGCGTCTTGAAGAACCGCGCGGCCCAGAGCCATCGGTCCACCCGCAGCGTCGCCGGGGGCTCCATCTCGCGTGACGTATTATAAGGACCGGACGGCGGCGCCGGCGGCCGTTGCCCCGCGGCGGCGCCGAATGTCGCGACGCCCCCGGGCGTCGAAGTCCCGGGGGGACCCCATGAGAACACGCGCGCGCAGCATCGCAGCCGCACTCGCCCTGCTCGCCGCCGCCGGCGGCGCCGCCGCGGCCGATCGGGTCGTCGTCGAGGACTGGAGCACGATCCGGGTCGGGACGCAGGGCATCCCGCCCGGCTGGCAGGGGCAGAACTGGGGCAGTCCCGCCTACGACCTCACGGTCGTGGACAACGACGGCCACCGCGTGCTCCGCGCCCGGAGCCGCAACGAGGGCTCCACGATCAGCAAGGACGTCAAGGGCAAGGTCGACCTCTCGCAGACGCCGGTCCTCGAGTGGTCCTGGAAGGTCACCGCGCTCCCGCGCGGCGGCGACTCCTGCCGCAAGGCGACCGACGACCAGGCCGCGCAGATCTACGTCGTGTGGCCGCGGTTCCCCGAGGCCGTGCGCTCGCGCATCATCGGCTACGTGTGGGACTCGACCGCGAAGGCGGGGACGGTGTGCCGCAGCGAGAAGACGCGCACGGTGACCTACGTCGTCGTGCGCTCCGGCGAGAGCGGGCTCGGCGCCTGGCACACCGAGTCGCGCAACGTGCGGGAGGACTTCAAGAAGATCTACGGCGAGGAGCCCGACGACCCGGCCGCGGTCTCGCTCTCCATCGACACCAACGACACCCGGTCGACGGCCGAGTCCTTCATCGGCGCGATCGTGTTCCGGAGACCGTGAGCGACGCGCGGGAGTTCGTCCGGGCGCTCGCGGACGAGAACGCGGCCTTCTGGCGCGGCCGCGACGTCCGCCTCGACCCGGGCGCGCCGCCCCCGGTCCGCCTGGCGCAGATCCGCTACCGGATGCGCCAGGGCGTCTACAACGAGCTGCGCTCGGTGGAGCTGCTCGCCGCGTGGATCCCGCACACGCCGGAACGCGAGATCCGCGAGCTGCTCGCCGGCCAGCTCGACGACGAGCACCGCCACTGGCGGCTGCTCCGCCGCCGGATGCTCCAGCTCGGCGAGGACCCCGACGCCTACCGTCCCCTGCCGGAGTGGGAGGCGCTCTTCGACTGGCTGGTCGCGGCGCGCACGCGACCGACGCTCGAGCGGCTGGCGATGTTCCAGTTCGCGGGCGAGACCCAGTCCTGCGAGGGCTTCGAGACGCTGATCGCGCTGGCGCGCGACGTCGATCCGGAGACGGCCGACCTCTACGCGCGCGCGATCCTGCCCGACGAGTACCGTCACGCCGCCATCGGCCGCCGCGCGCTGGCGCTGCTCGCCGACAGCCCGGAGCGCCAGGCCGCCGCGCGCGAGGCGTGCCGGGAGATGAACGCGCGGATCGCCGCGGCCTACCGGGCCCACCGCGCCCGCGCCGACCGCGGCGAGCAGGCGGCTACAGGCGCTGGTCGGCCGTCGGCAGGGGCTGCTTCTTGAAGGGGCTGACCCAGCGCTGCGGCGGCACGACCCGCGCGATCTGCACGGCCGCCTGCTCGACCGTCTGCACGACCGCCTGGACGATGGACTGGCGCGAGGCCCGCCCGTACCAGGCCCCCGCCTCGGACTCCATGAAGTCGATGTAGGCCCGCAGGTCGGCGTCGCTCAGCGACTGGTACATGAGCAGCATCGTCACGAGCACGCTCTGTCTCAGCTGCTCCTGCATCTGCAGGCGGATCTGCCGGCCCTGGCTCTCGATCTGTCCGGGCCGCGCCCGCTGCTGCGGCGGCAGGAACGGATCCACGACGCGCGTGATCGACTGGTTGAGCGCGACGAAGAGGTCCAGCGAGCCCTCGGTGGAGCCGGTGGCCGCGTCGAGCCGCTGGAGCAGCGCCAGGCGCGTCGGCGACGGCCGGTTCGTCATGAGGCCCGCGACGAAGTCCTCCACCTCCTTCCGGCGGTCGCTCGCGTAGAACCTCACCTCGATCACCGAGATCCGCTTGCCCAGCGGCGTGTCGAACCAGGCCGCGACCTCGCGCGCCCGGGCGTCGTCGGCGTGGCGGCTGAACTCCTGCCTCAGCAGGCCGTAGAAGACGTCGGGATGGAAGTGTCGCCGCCCCGCGCTCTCCACCCGCTCCTTCTCGGCGGCCGACAGCCTGCCGACGTTGCCGTAGAGGGCGTCGCGCGTCTGCAGCGCGATGATCTGCGCCTGCTGCTTGAGGCCCGTCGCGTCGAGGAGCAGGTCGACCGTCGCCTGCGTGGTCGCCGGCGGCCGCGGTGGCGCGCCGGGCTCGGGATCGCCGGGCGCGGCGGGCGCGGCCTCCTCGGGACGAGGCGGGCGGTCGGAGTAGATCACGTTGCCCTGCCGGTCCACCCAGCGATAGGTCCCGGCATCCGCCGGACCGGCGATCGCGCTGCCGATGGAGACCGCGGTCAGGAGCGCCAGCGTTCGCCGCATCTCGTCCCTCCTTGGTCGGGTAATCTCGATTCTCGCACCCGGCTCCCCGCGCCCCATCGCTTTGAAGCCGCCCACGCCGACTCGAGGAGTTTCCCCTTGCGCCGCACGGTGTTGTGACCGGAATCCTCAGACGTCAGGGGAGATCCCGACCCGCCGCCCGACCCCTGACGCCGGCGGGGTTCCGTGCAGTGGCCGAACTTGCCGGCCGGGCGGCAGCGCCGTCACGGTCAGGGAGCGTGGCCGCCCGGCCGATAACCCGGACGAGGAGGAGCCATGATCGAAGCGACCCCGATCAAGACGCTGTTCGGCGACGCCCTGCGGGCGAGCTTCGCCGACCTGGACATCTCGGACCGGGGGACGCTCGACTACCTGGCCGACCTGCTGGCGCGCTTCGCGATCACCGGCGAGCTGTACCCGCTCGGCGTCACCGGCGAGCGGCTCGAGACCGTCGGCGACCGGCTGCGCGAGATCCAGCGCTCGTGGCGGCTCGAGAGCCGCCACTTCGAGCCCGAGCGCGAGCTGGCGATCCGCCGGGGCATCGGCGACTCGACGCTGTTCCTCGCCGGCTTCTTCTGGGAGTCCGTGAAGAGCGCGTCGGTCACGCGCCACTTCGTGCGGGAGGGCAAGCGCGCCTACCGGTTCCTCGCCGAGTACCACCGGGCCCACGGACGGGCCCAGGCGCGGATCTTCGCGACCCTGGCCGCGCGCTTCGAGACCAACGCCGCCGTCCTGAGCTACATGCGCGACGTCCACCTCGGCGCCGAGTTCGCGCCGTGGCCGCACAAGGTCTTCGCGCGGATCCTGTAGCGCGGGGCCGGGGCTCGCGCAGCGCCAGGCGATCGAGGACCGCCACGGCTCCGCCGGGGCGGTCCGAGCGCCCGGGGGCTTGGGGGCCATTCGGGGCCCCCATGTTCAACCGGTCTTCGCGCGGATCCTGTAGCGCGGGGCCGGGGCTCCGCGCCGCGTCAGGCGATCGAGGACCGCCACGGCTCCGCCGGGGCGGTCCGAGCGCCCCGCCCCTCTCTAGGAGATCTCGATCTGGACGGTGCGCGGCGAGCGCGCGGTGGGCTTCGGGAGCGTGATCTCGAGCAGCCCGTTCTTGAACGCCGCCTTCGAGTGCTCGCGCACCACCGGCGTCGGCAGCGGGATCCGGCGCTCGAACTTGCCGTACGGGATCTCCTGCCAGTGGACGACCGTCCGCTCGGTCCAGCGGGCGCCCGGTTGCAGGGTCTCGCCGCGGATCGTGACGTGGTCCTCGTCGATCGTGAGCGTCATCGAGGCGCCCTCGGCGCCCGGCACGGCGACGCGGATGATCACCGCGGCCGCCGTCTCGTACAGGTCCACGGGCGGGCCGACGTCGCCGGCGCGGCGCCACGCCCGGCCCGAGGTGAGCGGATCGATCATGCCGTGGCTGGCCATGGGAGGCCGGATCATACCACGGCGCGCTCGTTGAGGCTCAGCAGGCGCCAGGCGCCGCCACGGCGCTCGAGCACGCTCACCGCCGCGTAGTCCTGCCCGAACGCCAGCAGGCGGTCGAGCGACACGCCCAGCGCCCGGCAGAGGATCGCGCGGTTGGTCCCGCCGTGCGCCACGACGGCGACGCGCTCGCCGGCGAAGGCGGCGGCGACGGCCTCGAAGGCCGGCCACGCCCGCGCGACCAGATCGCCCAGACTCTCGCCCCCGGGGAACGGGAACTCCCCCACCCTGGACATCCAGTCGGCGAACGCCTCGGGCTCTCGCTCCGAGATCTCCCTGGCCGTCAGGCCCTCCCACCGTCCCATCGACATCTCGCGGAGCGCGGGGTCGACCGAGGGCGTCAGCCCGTGGGGCGACGCGAGGATCTCCGCCGTCCGGCGGGCCCGGGCGAGATCGCTGCTGACGATGCCGGCCAGACGGACGGCGCCCAGCCGCAGCGCCTGCGCCCGGCACTGCTGCTCGCCTCGCTCGGAGAGCGGCACGTCCAGGTGGCCGATGAACCGCCCCGTGTCCGCCATGACGACCTCGCCGTGGCGGACGAGGTAGATCACCGTGCGGCGTGCGCCCACGCCGCGACGGTGAGGAGGGTGGCCAGCTCGGACATCTCGACGGCGGCGCCGAGGACGTCGCCCGTGATCCCTCCCAGGCGGACAGCCAGGAACCGGGCGACGGCCAGGGCGGCGAGCGCCGCGACGAGGAAGGCGACGAGGCCCGCGACGCCGAGCGCCAGCCCCGCCGCGGCCGCCGCCAGCGCGAGCGCCAGCGCCGCGACCCCGGACCGCACCCCGTCGCGGAACGCCGCGCCCTCTCCTGCGGCCCGCGCGGCGGGGAAGCAGCGGGCGAGCAGCGGCGGGGTCGCGCGGGCGATCGCGGGGGCGACCAGGAGCGTCGGCCAGCGGACGCCGGAGGGCATCTCGGCGACGGCGCCGATCTCGAGCATGAGGAAGAGGATGAGGCCCATCGCCCCGAAGGCGCCGATCCGGCTGTCGCTCATGATCTGCAGGCGATGCCCCGGGTCCCGTCCAGCCAGCCCGTCCAGGCAGTCCGCCAGCCCATCGAGGTGCAGGCCTCCCGTCAAGAGCTTCCAGACCGTCACGGTCACGAGGGCGGCGAGGAGGGAGGGGAAGAGACGGGCCGTCACGGCCGACGTCAGGACGAGGACCGCGCCCAGCGCCAGGCCGACGACCGGAAACCAGGCGGCCGCCGCGCCGAGCGCGGCGCCGTGACCGGTGTGAACACCGCGTCCCAGCGGCACGATCGTGAGGTATCGCGTCGCCACGACGAGGCCGTTCACGGGCGGCGATGCTAGCACGTTCCGCTTGACGGCCGACCGGGGACGTCGCACGCTAGCACCAGCCGCGTTCTCCGGCGGGCCGTACCGGCACCCACTTTCTCACACGGGCGAGGACACACGCATGAGTGTCACCAGCGTGGCACAGAAATGGGTCGAGCAGGCGGCGGCGCTCACGAGACCGGCCCGGACGGTGTGGTGCGACGGCTCGAAGGCCGAGTACGACAGCCTCATCGAGGAGATGCTCCGGGACGGCACGCTCCTCGCCCTGAACCCCCGCACCTATCCCAACTGCTACCTGCACCGCAGCCATCCGTCGGACGTCGCGCGCACCGAGCAGCTGACGTTCATCTGCACCGGCGAGCGCGAGACGGCCGGGCCCACGAACAACTGGATGGCGCCGGCGGACGCCAAGGCGAAGGCGGGCGAGTGGCTCCGCGGCAGCATGCGCGGCCGCACGATGTGGGTCATCCCGTACCTCATGGGGCCGGCCGGCTCCTCGATGAGCCGGGTCGGCATCATGGTCACGGACAGCGCCTATGTCGTCGCCAGCATGCACCTGATGACCCGCGTGGGCCAGGTCGCGTTCCAGCACATGCGCTCCGACGACGACTTCGTCGCCGGCCTCCACTCGCTCGGCGACCTGTCGCCCGACCGCCGCCTGATCCTCCACTTCCCCGAGGAGAAGCTCATCTGGAGCGTCGGCTCCGGCTACGGAGGCAACGCGCTGCTGGGCAAGAAGTGTCACGCGCTCCGGATCGGCTCGTGGCAGGCGCGCCAGGAGGGCTGGCTCGCCGAGCACATGCTGATCCTCGGCGTGGAGGATCCCGAGGGCCGCATCACTTACGTGGCGGCCGCGATGCCGAGCGCGTCGGGCAAGACGAACCTCGCCATGGTGGTCTCGTCGCTGCCGGGCTGGCGGGCGTGGACGCTGGGCGACGACATCGCGTGGATGCACGTGGACGCCTCCGGCCAGCTGCGGGCGGTCAACCCCGAGCGCGGCTTCTTCGGCGTCGCGCCGAACACGAGCCCGAAGACCAACCCTAACGCGATCGCGATGGTCCGCTCGAACACGATCTTCACCAACGTCGCCGTCACGGGCGACGGCGAGCCGTGGTGGGAGGGGCTCACGCCGGAGCCGCCGGCCGGGCTCACCGACTGGCAGGGACGGCCGTGGGAGCCGGCGAGCGGCCCCGCCGCCCACCCGAACTCCCGGTTCACCGTGCTCGCCCAGCAGTGCCCGTCGATCGCGCCGAACTGGGAGGAGCCGCAGGGCGTCCCGATCTCGGCGCTGATCTTCGGCTCCCGCCGGACCGGCGTGATCCCCCTGGTCTTCGAGGCGTTCGACTGGCCGCACGGCGTCTTCCTCGGCTCGGCGATGAGCACGGAGACGACGGCGGCCATCACCGGCAAGGTCGGCGTGGTGCGCCGCGACCCGATGGCGATGCTGCCGTTCTGCGGCTACAACATGGCCGACTACTTCGAGCACTGGCTCGCCACCGGCCGCCGCCTCTCGAAGCCGCCCCGCATCTTCCGCGTCAACTGGTTCCGTCGCGACGAGGACGGCAAATTCCTCTGGCCCGGCTACGGCGAGAACATGCGGGTCCTCAAGTGGATGGTGGAGCGCATCCGCGGCGCCGCCGAGGCCGAGGAGACTCCGATCGGCTGGGTGCCGAAGCCCGGGAGCCTCGACACGACGGGGCTCGACGTGACCCCGGCGCGGCTGCGCCAGGCCCTGCACGTCGACGCGGGAGAGTGGCTGCAGGCCCTCGACGACCTGGACGGCTTCTACGGGCAGTTCGGGCCGCGGTTGCCGGCGACCATCGCGGGGACGCTCGCCGAGACCCGCCGCCGCTTCGGCGGCTGAACCGTCCCGCGCCGAGGTCCTCGCCGGCTCAGCCCCTCCGGGCGAGCGCGCTCAGCGCCTGACAGAGGTCCCACGGGTCGATCGGCTTCCTGACGTGGATGTCGAATCCCGCCGGCAGCGTCCGCTCGGGGCCGTGCTCGTCGCCGTGGGCGGTGATGGCCACCGCCGGGATCCCCCCGCCGCGCTCGCGGGCCAGCGCCCGCACCTGCTGGATCAGCCAGTAGCCGTCCCGGTCCGGCATCGCGATGTCCGCGACCAGGATGTCGGGCGTGATACGCGACAGCGTCCGCATCGCCGCCTCCGCCGACGGCACCACGGTGACCAGCGCCCCGCAGTACTCGAGCACCATCCGGAGGAGGTTCCGCGAGTCCTCGTCGTCGTCGACCACGAGGACGTGGATCCCGAGGAGCGCGTCGGTCGGAAGCTGGTCACGCCGGCCCACGGCGGTCCTCACGCGCATGCAACAGCACGGCCAGGATCCGGGGCCCGTCGCCCGCGGGCCCGCGGCGACTCCGGCGGCGGGAGGCGATCACGATCCCGACGACGAGACGAGGCTCGAAACCGTGCGGCACAGCGCCCAGGGGTCGACCGGCAAGCCCATGCAGACGTCATAGCCGCTCCGGCGGGCGCGGTCAACTCCCTCGGCGCTGCAGTCCTCGAGCAGCCCGATCGCGCGCGTCACGCCGCCCTCCTCGGGCTTCAGGGAGCGGATCCGGCGGACGAGGGCGAGCGCGTCGTCGGCCGCCGACGCCTCGACGACGACGACGTCGGCCTTGATGCGCCGCATGACCTCGAGCGCCTCCGCGGCGGTCGCGACCGGCGTGACGAACGCACCGCAGTACTCGAGCACGCCGCGGAGGACGTCCCGCGCCTCCGCCTCGGGGGCCACGACCAGCACGTGCACGCCGGTGAGAGAATCTACCGAGTAGAATCCCCCGCGGGCCATGCCGTCCGGTGGCTGCAAGCCCGCTGCCATCACTACACCGGGTAGACGCCGTTGCGGCGCGGCGGGAACTCGTGGACCTTCGTCGCCGCGTACGCAAGGCGCTTCACGAGCTCCTCCCGCAGCGCCGAGCCGGGGACGACGTCGTCGAGCAGCATCTCGGACGCGAGCTTGTACACGTCGACGTCGCGCGCGTACTCCTCGCGCTTCTGCCGCACGTATGCCGCGCGCTCGCTCTCCGGCAGCTCCATGATGCGGTTGTAGTACACCGCGTTCACGGCGGGCTCGGGCCCCATGATGGCGACCTGCCCCTGCGGCAGGCTGAGCGCCGCGTCGGGCTCGAACGCGGGCCCGCACATGGCGTAGAGGCCGGCGCCGTAGCACTTGCGCACGACCACGCAGATCTTCGGCACCGTGGCCTGCGACGTCGCGAACACCATCTTCGCGCCGTGACGGATGATCCCCTCGCGCTCGACCTTCGAGCCGACCATGAAGCCCGCGACGTCGGCCAGGTAGACGAGCGGGACGTTGAACGCGTTGCAGAGCCAGATGAAGCGGGCCGCCTTGTCCGACGAGTCGACGAAGAGCACGCCGCCCTTGACCTTCGGCTGGTTGGCGACGATGCCGACCGCGCGCCCGCCGATGCGGGCCAGGCCCGTGATGATCTCCGGCGCGAACAGCCGCTTGATCTCGAACCAGGAGCCCGCATCGACGATCCGGTGGACCACCTCGTACATGTCGAAGTACTTCCGCTGGTCGTAGGGCACGATCTCGTCGATCGAGCGCCCGGGCGCCGGCGCCGCGGCGGCGGCGGCGGGCGGCGACTCGCGGAACGACCGCGGCATGTACGACAGGTACCGCTTCGCGAGCTCGATCGCCTCCTCGTCCGACGCCGCCAGCACGTCGCCGCAGCCGGAGACCGTGCAGTGCATGCGGGCGCCGCCCAGCTCCTCGAGCGTCGTCTTCTCGCCGATCGCCATCTCGACCATGCGCGGGCTGCCGACGTAGAGGGACGCCTTGCCGTCCACCATGATCACGACGTCGGTGAGCGCGGGAAGGTAAGCGGAGCCGGCGGGCGACGGGCCGAACAGGATGCACACCTGGGGCACGACGCCCGAGAGCTGGACCTCGTTGTAGAAGATCCGGCCGGCGTGGAAGCGGCCCGGGAAGATCCGGATCTGCTCCGAGATCCGGCCGCCCGCGGCGTCCACCAGGTAGAGGAGCGGCACCTGGAGCCGCGCCGCCTTCTCCTGGATCCGGACGATCTTCTGGACGGTCTTCTCGCCCCACGACCCCGCCTTCACCGTGTAGTCGTTGGCCATGACGCAGACGGGGCGGCCGCCGACGGTCCCCACGCCCGTGACGACGCCGTCGGCCGGCGTCTCCGCCTCCTCGGAGCGCGCGAAGAGCCAGTCCTCCTGGAACGCGGTGCCCGCGTCCAGCAGGAGCTTCAGGCGGTCGCGGACGAAGAGCTTGCCCTCGGCGCGGAGCTTGTCGCGGTACCGGACGTGACCCTGCTCGATCCGCGCGCGCTCGCGGAAGTAGCGCTCCTCGCCCTCGCTCATGGGCGGGATCCGCCGACCCGGCGTGCGCCCGGGCCGATCGACCGGCGGGGAGCCTGGACGGCGCGCGCGGCCGCCTCCGATGGGGCGCGGACGCCGCCGGGCGGCGCGGCGGCGCGCCCCGGGCGTCGCACGAGGCGTCCGGCGGGGTGGTTCACGGCGGCGGCCGTCACGGATTCGCGTTCGCCCACACGATGATGATGAGGACGCCGTCGCCGTAGCGCGGGCCGCCGAGGACGGCGGGGTTGCCCCGCATCGCCTGGATGTTCGTCTGCAGCTCGGTGGTGCCGCTGCGGGCCAGACGCACGCGCAGGCGGACGGCGCCGTCCTTCACGGCCTCCGGCGTGACCTCGAGCTGGCGGTCCCCCGGCACGGCCCAGCGCTGCGTCGATCCGACGGGCACCTCGGCCCGGAACCGCTCCAGCGAGGAGTACTCGCGGTAGCGGAAGAGCTGCCGGAGCCGGGGCAGGAACCGCTCGAGCCGCTCGTCCGGCGGCAGCACCGGCGTGCCGGCGGGGGGCGGCTGGTCGGCGGCGAGCAGCACGCGCGCGCCGAAGCGGACCATCTGCTGCGCCGAGGCGGCGGCGGGGGCGACGAGCGTCGCCAGCGCCACGAGCAGGACGCCAAGCATGGGACGGAGCACGTCGCGCAGGCGCTTGCGGGCGTTGTGGAGGCGGGACATGACCGTTCCCAAGGGGATCTCGAGCACCTCGGCGATCTCGCGGTACGACAGTCCCTCGAGGTCGCCCAACATGATAATCGCCCGGTGATGCTCCGGCAACGCGTCGAGCGCCTTCCGGATGCGGTCGCGCTGCTGTGCCCTCGCGGCCGTCGTGTCGGGCCCGCCCTCCTGGTCCACCATCACGCGCTCCCACTCCTCCTCGGGGACGGCCTCGGTGCCGAAGGCCCGCCCCCGCGCGGCGCGCTGCCGCGCGCGGTCCGTCGCGACGTTCACCACGATGCGGAACAGCCACGTGTAGAAGGCCGACTGCCCGCGGAACGACGGCAGCGCCTGCCAGGCGCGCACGAACGCCTCCTGGGCCACGTCCCACGCCTCCTCGCGGTCGCGGAGGTAGTTGTAGGCGAGACGCCACACGCGGTCGCGGTACTTCTCGACCAGCGGCTCGAAGGCGGCGAGATCGCCGTTCCGGCTCCGCTCGACGAGCGCCCTGTCGTCGGTGTCCACGGGGCGTCGCTCGCTCACCCCGCACCGTCCGTGGTTAGACGCCGGGGCGGCGGCGGCGATTCACCGGGCGCGCCGCCGGCGCCCTCGCGCGCGCGGCGCGCGCCGGTCGCGCGCGCGGCGGGCCGGCGCGCCCGGCGCCGCGGCGCCGCCGACGCCGCCGTCGAGCAGGGCGTCGAGGCCGAGCAGGTAGCTCCGCGGCCCGAAGCCCGAGATCTGGCCGCGCGCCACGCCCGCGATCATCGAGTGGCGCCGGAACTCCTCGCGGCCGTGAACGTTGGAGAGGTGCACCTCGACGACCGGCACCCGGATCGCCGCCACGGCGTCCCGCAGGGCGACCGAGTAGTGCGTGAAGGCGCCGGGGTTGAAGACGACCCCGGCGAAGCCGGCGGCCTCGGCGCGCTGCAGCCACTCGATCAGCTGGCCCTCGGCGTTCGACTGCCGGCACTCCACGCGCACGCCGCGGCGGCGGGCGTGGGCCTGGATCAGGCGGTCCACCTCGCGCAGCGACAGCGCCCCGTAGACGGCGGGCTCCCGCGCGCCGAGCAGGTTCAGGTTCGGCCCGTGCAGCACCAGGACCGAGGTCATGGCGGCGAGGATAGCATCCGCCGGCTCAGTGGCCGGCGAACGGCGACAGCGCCCAGTCGGCCGCCGCGAACAGGAGGAGACCGCCGAAGACCGTCCAGGCCAGCCCCGGCCCGCCCTCGCGATTGACCTCCGGGATGAGGTCCGAGGCCGCCACGTAGATCGTCACGCCGGCGGAGAGCGCGAGCGCGTAGCCGACGTGCTCCCGCGCGAGGAGGCCCGTGAGCGCCGCCCCCAGCGCGGTCAGCACGCCGAGCGCCAGGCCGGCGGCGAGCGCCGCCCCGCGGGAGTGGCCGGCGGCGAGCATGATCGAGGCGACCGCGAAGCCCTCCGGGAGCTTGTGCAGCAGCACGGCGAGGAACAGGATGGCGCCCAGCGCGGGACCGATCATGAAGCCGGCGGCGATGGCGACGCCGTCGAAGAGCGTGTGGACGCCGAGCCCCAGCACGGCGAGCCAGCCGGCCGACGGCGCCAGGAACGCGTCGGCGTGCACCTCCTCGCCGAAGTGGAAGTGCGGCGCCACCGTGTGCTCGAACAGGTGGATCCCGAAGTAGCCGATCAGCACGAACAGGAAGGCGTGGGGCACGTGGGCGCTCTCGGGCAGCATCCGGACGAACGCCGCGGCGAGCATGAAGCCGGCGCCCAGCGCGACGAAGTACCGGAGGGGCGCGCGGCCGCGCCGGTGGACGTTGGTGACCATCGCCGCGCCCGCCAGATCCGCGGCGGCCGCGACGGCCACGAGCATCCACTGTGCTAACATACGCGACGGAGCATAGCATGGTCATCGCGACGGCTACCCGGCTCCTGGGTGAGATCCTCATCGCGGACGGCGTGACGACCCCCGACATGATCGCGCTCGCCCTGAGCCGCGCCCAGAGCACCGGCGAGCGGCTCGGCGAGGCGCTCGTGGCGCTCGGCGCCGCGACGAAGGACGACGTGCTGCGCGCGCTCGCCCGCCAGCAGAACCTGCCCTACATGTCGCGCGACGAGCTGCCCTCGCCCCTGCCCGTCGTCAAGAACCTGTCGCCGAAGTACCTGCGCCAGTACCTCGTCTGCCCGGTCGGCGTCGACGCGGGCACGCTCACCGTGGCCACGTCCGAGCCGCTGAACCCCGTCGTCGTCGACGACCTGCGCCAGTGCACCGGGCTCGCCGTCCGGCTCGTGGTCAGCACGCCGGAGGCGATCCTCGAGGCGATCGACCGCACCTACGACGGCGCCAGCACGCCGCTGCAGCGCCTGGTCGAGGGCATCGACGACGAGCGCGGCGCCGAGGAGACGGAGGACGTCAACCACCTCCGCGACATGGCGTTCGAGGCGCCGGTCATCCGCCTGGTGAACCTGCTCGTCGAGAACGCGATCGCGGCCGAGGCCTCCGACATCCACATCGAGCCCTTCGAGGACACGCTGCGCGTGCGCTACCGCATCGACGGCGTGCTCTTCGACCAGGAGTCGCCGCCCAAGCGCCTGCGCGACGCGGTCACCTCCCGCATCAAGCTCATGGCGGAGATGAACATCGCCGAGCGGCGCCTGCCCCAGGACGGCCGCATCCGCGTCTCGCTGCACGGGCGCCGCGTCGACATCCGCGTGTCCACGATCCCGACCGTGCACGGCGAGTCGATCGTCATGCGCCTGCTCGACCGCCAGAGCGTGTTCCTGCCGCTGGAGAAGCTCGGCTTCGCCGCCGACACGCTGCAGCGGTTCGAGGCGCTCATCCAGCGCCCGCACGGGATCATCCTGGTCACGGGGCCCACGGGCTCGGGCAAGACGACCACGCTCTACGCGGCCCTCGACAAGATCAACTCGCCGGACCGGAAGATCATCACGGTCGAGGACCCGGTCGAGTACCAGCTGAAGGGCGTCAACCAGATCCCGGTCAAGCCCAAGATCGGCCTGACGTTCGCCACCGGCCTCCGCCACATCGTGCGGCAGGACCCGGACGTGATCCTCATCGGCGAGATCCGCGACCTCGAGACCGTCGAGATCGCGATCCAGGCCTCGCTCACCGGCCACCTGGTGTTCTCGACGCTCCACACCAACGACGCGCCCGGCGCCGTGCCCCGGCTGCAGGACATGGGCGCCGAGCCGTACCTGATCGCCTCCGTGCTCGAGGCGGTGCTGGCCCAGCGGCTCGTCCGCCGGATCTGCGCGGCGTGCCGCGAGCCGCACGCGCCGTCGCCGGCGGACCTCGAGGCGCTGGGCGTCGAGCCGGACGCGAGGGCGCAGCTCTTCCGCGGCCGCGGCTGCGACGAGTGCCGCGGCACGGGCTACCGCGGGCGCTCGGGCATCTACGAGCTGTTCCCGATCACCGAGGACGTGCGCAGCCTGATCCTGCGCCGCGCCTCCAGCCGGGAGATCCGGCGGCTGGCGGTCGAGGGCGGCATGCGCACGCTCCGCCTCGACGGCTGGCTCAAGGCCTGCCAGGGGCTGACGACGGTCGAGGAAGTCCTGCGGGTGACGCAGGAAGACGCCTGACCGTGCCCGTCTTCGTCTACCGCGCGGCGGACCGCCGCGGCCAGACCATCGACGGCGTCATGGAGGCCCCCGACGCCCGCGCCGTCGTCGAGCGGCTCCACCGCGAGGCGTACTACCCGATCCGCGTCACCGCCCACGCCGAGCGCCGCGGCTGGGCGAGCCTCAGCCTGCCGGCGTCGGGCCGCGTGCGGCAGCGCGACCTGCTCGCGCTCACGCAGCAGCTCGCGACGCTCTTCGAGGCGGGCGTGCCGCTCGACCGCGCGCTGGCGATCCTCGAGGAGCTGGCGCCGACGGCGCGGCTCAAGACCATCGTGGCCGACCTCCTCCGGACCGTCCGCGGCGGCGGCTCGCTCAGCGACGCGCTGGCCAAGCACCACCCCCGGCCGTTCTCGCGGCTGTACATCAACATGGTGCGCGCCGGCGAGAAGGGCGGCGTGCTGGAGATCGCCCTGCGGCGGCTCGCCGAGTTCCTCGAGTCGCGGGCCGCGTTCCAGGAGGCGGTGGTCTCCGCCCTCCTCTACCCGCTCGTCGTGACCACCGTCGGCGCCGGCGCCATCGTGTTCCTGCTGACGTTCGTCATCCCGCGCTTCGCGTCCATCTTCGCGGACCTCAAGCAGACGATCCCCCTGCCGACGCAGATCCTCCTCGCGGTCAGCGGCGCGGTCCGCGACTACTGGTGGGCGGCGCTGCTCGTCGGCCTCGGCGCCGTGCTCGCGTGGCGGATGTGGACGGGGACGCCCGAGGGTCGCGTGCAGTGGCACCGGATCGTGCTGCGGCTGCCCCGGATCGGCGACCTCACGACCAGGATCGAGACCGCGCGCTTCACGCGGACGCTCGGCACGATGCTGCGGAGCGGCGTCCCCGTGCTGGGCGCCCTCGCCGTCGTCGGCGAGATGATGACGAACCAGGTCGTGGCGCGCGCGGTGGAGCGGCTCGCCGAGAGCGTCCGGCGCGGCCACACGCTGGCCGCCGGGATGGCGGAGCAGGCGGTGTTCCCCTCGCTCGCCGTGCACATGGTGCGCGTGGGCGAGGAGACGGGACGCCTGGAGGACATGCTGCTCAAGACCGCCGAGACGTTCGAGGCCGATGTGCGGACCGAGCTCAAGCGGTTCATCGGGCTGCTCGAGCCGGTGATCATCCTGAGCATGGGGGTGCTGGTGGCGTTCATCGTCGTGGCGATGCTGATGGCGATCTTCTCGATCAATGAGGTGCAGCTGTGACCGCGCCCGCCGGGGCGCGCGCCACGCCCGGCCGCCGCGCGGCGCGCCGGGCGGCCGCCCGCCTGGCCCGGGCGCTGCGCGGGCAGGCCGGGTTCACGCTGATCGAGTTGCTCGTGGTCATCATCGTGCTCGGCCTCCTCGTCGGCCTCGTCGGGCCCCGGCTCTGGGGCCGCGTCGGGCAGTCGAAGACGGCGACGGCGCGCGCCCAGATCGAGCTGCTGGGCGCCGCGCTCGACCAGTACCGCCTCGACGTCGGCCGCTATCCAGACAGCGCCCAGGGCCTCGATGCGCTCCAGCGCAATCCCAACGTCCCGAACTGGAACGGGCCCTACCTCAAGAAGGACGTCCCCCGCGACCCGTGGGGCAACGCGTACAAGTACCGCTGCTGCCCCGGACAGCACGGCGAGTACGACCTCTGGTCCGAGGGCGGCGACGCGGCGCCGGGCGGCGACGGGGAGAACGCGGACGTGACGTCATGGGACGCCGGCAAGCAGTAGGCGAGCGGGGGTTCACGCTCCTCGAGCTCGTCGTCACGCTGATGGTCCTCGCGCTCGCCATCGGTCTCGCCATGCCCGCCATCGGCCGCAGCACGGAGACGATCCGCACGCGGGCCGAGGTCGCGCGGTTCGCCGCGCTCCTCCGCCACGCGCGCGAGCAGGCCATCACGACGCGGCGGGCGCACTCGTTCGTCGTCGATCCCGGCGCGCACCGCGTGAGGATCGTCGCCGGCGACGACGAGGTGCGCGAGACCCGCGCCCTGTCCGCCGACCTCACCGTCGAGGCGGAGCCGCCGACCGCGCTCGCCGTCCGCTTCGAGCCCCACGGCGTCTCCACGGGCGGCGACTTCCGCGTCGCCTCGGGCGCCGCGCGGTACCGGGTGACCGTCGACGCGCTGACCGGGCGGGTGCGGGCGGAGCGGCGGTGAGGCGCGCCGCGCGCGGCGCGCGGGGGAGCGCCGGCTTCACGCTCCTCGAGGTGCTGGTGGCGCTCGCGGTGCTGAGCCTCGCCGTCGTCGCCGCGATCCAGGGCTTCGCCCAGGGCCTCCGCCTGCTGAAGCTCTCCGGCGACCACCAGCAGGCGATGCTCATCGCCGACCTGAAGGCGCGCGAGGTCGTCACCCCCGAGGAGGGACGCGAGGAGGGCGCCGAGGGCGACTTCCGGTGGGAGCGGACGACCCGCGTCGTCGAGGCCCCCGACCTCACGCCCGTCGGCGCGCCGCCGAAGTGGCGGGTGTTCGAGATCGCGGTGAAGGTACGCTGGGACGAGCGCCGGCAGGTCGACCTCACCACGCTGCGCACCGTGCCCGTGAGGCAGTTCGCCACGGCCCCGGCGTCCGAGGCCCAGCAGCCGCCGACGTCCCAGGGGCCGACCCCGCTCTTCAGGACGCCGTCGTCGGGCCCGCGCTCGACGACGTCGCCCCCCGGCCGCTCGGTGCTGAGCCCGAGGACGTCGCCGTGAGGGGCGCCCGCAACCAGGCCGGGTTCACGCTGCTCGAGCTGATCATCGCGCTGGCGATCGTCGGGGCGCTGCTGGTCGTCGCCTTCGGCGGGCTGCGCGTCGGTCTCGCCGCGTGGAGCCAGGGCGAGGACCGGGCGGAAGCGCACCAGCATCTCCGCGGCGTCTCGGTCCTGATCGAGCGCGCCATCGCGGGCGCCTATCCGTATCGCGGGTCGCTGGGCGAGGCGCCCGATCCCGTCCTGCTCTTCCGCGGCACCGAGGACCGGCTCGAGCTGGTCACCCAGGCGCCGCCGCTGCCGCCCGCCTCGCCGGTGGCCTTCACCGCCGTCGTGATCGCCATCGAGCGGGAGGAGACGGGCGACACGCTGGTCATCCGCCAGCGGATCCTGCCCAACCGCGATCCGTTCACGGAGGCCAAGGTCGCGCTGCGCGACCCGGGCGTCCGGTCGATCCGCTTCCGCTACCTGACGCCGGTCGGGACGTGGCAGGACGCCTGGGACGCCGAGGAGGAGGCGACGCTGCCGGGCGCCGTGCAGGTCGCCGTCTCGGCGACCCGCGGCGGCAGGACGGAGGCGCTTCCGCCGCTCACCGTCGGGCTCAAGGTGCTCGCGCCATGAGGCCCGCCGCCCGCGACGAGCGGGGCTTCGCGCTGCTGGCGGTGCTGCTCGTCATGGCGCTGCTCGGCGTCGTCGGCGCCGAGTTCGCGTACTCCATGCGGCTCGAGGCCTCCGCGGTCCGCGCGTGGAAGGACGGCATCGTCGCCGCGCACCTGGCGGAGGCGGGGATCGCGCAGGCGATCCGCGAGATCGCCGCCGAGTCGAGCTTCGTCGGCCTCGGCGAGGACGGCGTGCTGACGTTCTACGCGCGCGACCTCAGGCCGCTGCCGCGGCTGCCGCGCGACCGCGTGCCGCTCGGCGGCGGCGAGTTCTCCTACCGCATCACCGACGAGGAGGCTCGCCTCAACGTCAACACCGCGACGCCGGACCGTCTCGACCGGCTCCTGCAGTTCCTGGGGCTCGACAAGTCCGCGCGCGACGTGATCGTCGACTCGATCCAGGACTGGCGGGACCCGAACGAGGAGCATCGCCTCAACGGGGCCGAGAGCGACGATCACTACCTGAAGCTGCCCGAGCCGTACCGGGCGCGGAACGGCAACATCGAGTCGCTCGTCGAGCTGCTCCAGATCCGCGGCGTGACGCGCGCGCTCTACCACGGCCGGGCGGGGGCCGGCGGCGGCGACGCCGAGGGCGGCTCCGAGAACGGCGACAAGGAGGAGGCCGGCCGGGCGACTGGCGAGCGGCAGAGGGCTCCGGGCGGGCCGAGGAGCGCCTCGGAGCGCAGGCCGGGGCTCGCCGACGTCCTGACCGCGAAGACCCCGGGCCAGGTCAACCTCAACACGGCCAGCGAGGCCGTCCTGCGGGCCTACGCCCTCGGGGACGCCGAGATCTCCCAGATCTTCCAGGCCCGCCGCGCCATGCCCTACCCCCAGGTCCCGGGTCAGTTCGGGGGCCGCGGGTTCATCACCACCACCCGGACATTCAGGATCGAGGCCGACGGGCTCGTGGACGGCCAGGTCCGGGCCCGGATCACCGCCATCGTCCAGCGCCGGACCGACGGCGGCCCCGGCGGCGCCGCGGTGGCCATCCTGGACTGGTCGGGCCCCCGCTGAGGGAACCGCTTCCCGTCGTGGTAGGCTGGGGCCCTGTGATAGTCGATCTCACTCGGCTCGCCATCCTGCCGCTCGGCGACCGGCTGGTCGCCGCCGCCGTGCAGCGGAACCGGGTCCAGACGTTCGTCGTCGAGGCGGAGACGCCGGCCGCGGCCCTCCGCGCCGAGCTGGACCAGCGCCGCATCTCGGCCCGCGGGATCGCCGTCGGCCTGCCCCGCACGGCCGTCAGCGTCAAGCCCATCGAGCTGCCCTCGGTGGACGGCGATCTGGCCGACATGGTCCGCTTCGAGCTCGAGCGCCACGTCCCCTACGCGAGCGAGGACACGCCGTTCGACTTCATCCCGCTGCCGGCCGAGACGGCCGGCGCCGCCGCCGCGCGCCGCGTGCTCCTCGTCGCCGCGGACCGGCGCGCCGTCGACGGGGCGCTCAGGATCGTGGAGGAAGCCAGGCTCCGCCCCGTCTCGGTCACGGTGGCGGCCCACAACCTGCTCGCGCTCGTGGCCCGCCCGCGGCGGGGCCGCGTCGTGTGGGTCCACCGCGTCGGCGAGGGCGCCGAGCTGCTCTTCGTGGCGCGCGGGACGATGGTGCTGAGCCGGGCGCTCGCCGAGGCCGACGACGAGGCCCTCGTCGAGGAGATCCGTCGCAGCTTCGCGGTCACGCGGTGGCGCGGCTGCGACGCGGTGTGGCTCTCGGGGGACGGCGACGCGAACGTCCCCGGCGCCCTTCTCGAGCTCGGAGCGCCCGTGATGGAGCCGCCGTTCACGGCGATTGCGCGGCGCCGTCTGGCCGCGGTCACCGAGTCGCCGCGCGGAGCGGCGGAGCTCGCCGTGGCCGTCGCGACGGCGGGACGCGCGCGCCCCCTCGAGCTGCTGCCGCCGGCGCTGCGGCCGCGACACCTGACGCGCGGCCAGCTCGCGACCGCCGGCCTCGCCGCGGCGACGGTCGTCCTCGCCCTCGGCGCGCTGCTCGTGCCGGGCTACCGCGAGAGCCGCCGCCTGGGCGACGTGAACGCGCGGATCGCGCGGCTCGATCCCGAGGTCAAGACGGTCGAGGCCGTGATGCAGGAGCTCGAGCGCAAGAAGCGGCTCGTCGCCACGATCGACTCGATCCAGGCGGGCACGGTGCGTCCGCTCCCGGTCCTCCGCGAGCTGACGGACCTCCTGCCGAACGAGGCCTGGCTCACGATGCTCACGCTCGACCCCAAGGGCGTCGAGCTCACCGGCCAGGCCGCCGCGGCGGCCGCGCTCATCCCCGTGCTCGAGAACTCGCCGCGCCTGGAGCGCGTGGAGTTCTCGTCGCCCGTCACGCGGGGCCGCGACAAGGAGCAGTTCAGGATCCGCGCGACCTGGGAGGGCGGCCCCGGCGCCGTGGTCGCCACCGCGACGCCGCGGCCCGGCGGACCGCCGCCGGGCCCGGTCCAGCGGCCGTTCCCGGGAGCGCCGGCCGGGCGTCCCGCGCCGCCGCCGGCCCCCGCCCAGGGAACGCAGGCGCCCGGAGTCCCGCAGGTGGCGGCGCCGCCGCCGGCGCCCCAGCCGGGGATCCCGGGGGTCAACGTCCCGGCTCCCGATCCAACGCCGACCCCGATCACCGAGACGCCGACGCCCCAGCCTCGCCGGCCCATCGCCCCGCCGCCCGGAGCCGGACGATGATCGGCAACCTCTCGCGCCGGGAGCGGACCCTGATCGCGCTCGCGGTCCTCATCGCGGTCGTGGTCCTCGGGTGGGAGGGCATCGTCCAGCCCATCCGCGAGCGCTACCGCACCGCGGCCGAGCTGGTTCCCGTCCGCGAGCAGGTGCTCGCCCGCCGCCAGGAGCTGGTCGCGCGGAAGGCCGCCATCGCCGCCGAGCTCCAGGCGACGAACGCCCGCATCGAGGAGCTGAGCGCCCGGTTCCTGCCCGCCGGCACGCCGGCGGTCGCGGCCTCGGAGCTGCAGAAGCTCGTGAAGGACATGGCCTCGCAGGCGGCGACCGAGGTGAGGAGCGAGCGCATCCTGCCGCCCGTCGAGCGCGGCGAGCTGCTCGAGATCCCCATCGAGATCGCGGTCTCCGGCGAGGTGCGCCAGCTCGTCGACCTGCTGTCGCGGCTCGAGCGGGCCCCCAAGCTGCTCGCGGTCCAGGACCTCAAGATCCGGGTCGTGAACGTCACCCAGCCGAAGGACCTGCTGGCGACCCTGACGCTGTCCGGCTTCATCCCGTCGTCGGCGAAGACCCGGACCTAGTCCCGCCAATGCCGAAGCGGCTCGTCACCGTCAACGCCCTGCTCGTCGTCGTCGCCGCCTCGCTGGTGGCCTACATCGGCTGGGAGCTGACGCGACCGGCGCCGCGGCGGGCGCCCGCCCCGTCCCGGCCCACGGCGGCCGTGACCCAGCCGGCGACGTCGGCTCCCGCCGAAGTGCCGGTCCCTCCGGGAGGCTATGGCATGATTGCCTCTCGCAACCTGTTCAGCCCGACCCGGACCGACACGCCCGCGACCGCGGGAGGGCCGGGGACGGTCGCGACGAACGTGCCCAGGCCGAACCTGTACGGCGTCGTGCTGAGGGATGGCGCACCGATCGCGTACCTGGAGGACCCGGTGACCAAGCGCGTGGCCGGCTATCGCGTGGGCGATGCCGTGGCCGGCGGAACGCTGAAGAGCATCGACGCGGACCGCGTCGTGCTCACCCGGCCCGAGGGCACCGTCGACGTCCGGCTCCACGACCCGGCCAAGCCGCGCCCCGCGGCGCCCCAGCAGCCGGCAGCCCAGCCAGCCGCCGGCGCGCCGGTCCCCGCGGCGGCGCCCCCGCTGCCCGGCGTCATCCCGCCCGCCCAGCAGCCGCCCGCGCCTGCTCCGGGCCAGGTCGGCGTCCAGCAGCCACCGGGGCTGATGCCAGGACGGCGTCCCCTGCCTCCGAACCTGCTCCGGCGGTTCCAGCAGAACGCGCCCGGTAATGAGCCGGCTCGGTAGGGCAGGCCGCAGCACCGTCGCAGTCGCCGTCCTCGCCTCCTGGCTCTCGGCATGCGCGGCGCCGGCCCAGCGGCCGAAGCCGCCCGCGCCGCGCATGATCCAGCCGGTCCCGCCGGCGCCGGCGCCGCCCCCGGTGGCGCAGGCCCCCGAGCCCGCGCCGGTCACGCCGCCGCCGATGTCGATCGGCCCGCGCCCCGAGCAGCCGGCGGGTCCGCCGCCCGCGCCCGTGATCTCCCCCGCCCCGCCGACGGCGCCGCCGGTGCCGCCCGGCCAGCGCGGACGCTTCGTCGTCCTGAACTTCGACAACGCGGACATCGAGACTGTCGTCCACGCCGCGAGCGAGATCGTCGGCTTCAACTACGTGCTGGCCCCCGACGTGCGCGGCAAGGTCACCGTGCAGACCTCCGGGCGGATCCCGCAGGAGGACGTCTTCGGCGTCCTGCTGGCAATCCTCGAGGTCCACGGCTTCACGGCGGTGCGCTCGGGGAACCTCTACAAGATCGTCCGCATCGAGGGCGCGCGCGAGCGCGCGGTGCCGACCATCATCGGCCTCGAGCCCGATCCCACGCGCGTGGGCGACGAGGTCGTGACGCAGATCGTGCCGGTCCGGTTCTCCTCGGTCACCGACCTCGGGACGCTGCTGCGGCCGCTCATCTCCCAGCGCGGCACCCTCATCGCCCACCGCGAGACGAACGTCCTCATCGTGACGGACTCCGCCTCGAACGTGCGGCGGCTCCTCGACATCATCCGGCTGGTGGACGTCGAGGTGGCGCTGGACGAGCTGCAGATCATCCCGATCCGCTTCGCCGACGCCGCGGACCTGGCCACGATCCTCAACCAGCTCTTCGCGACCGGCCGGCTCCGCCGCGCCGGGACGACGCCCGCGCCCGGGGCCCCCGCGCCCGCGGCGCCGGCTCCCGCCCCCGCGCCCGCGCCGCCGCGGCCCGCGGCCCCGACGCCCGGCCAGCCCGGAGCCGAGGCGGTCGGCGGCGATCGCGTGCCGCTGATCGTCGCGGAGCGGCGCTCGAACTCGCTGATCGTCCACGCGCGGAAGCCCGAGATCGAGACGATCCGCAAGCTGATCGGCCAGCTCGACGTGAACATCTACGGCGGGCGGCGCGTGTTCGTGTACTACGCGGAGAGCGCGAAGGCGAAGGACCTGGCGGCCACGCTCAACGCGATCTACGGCGGCCGCGAGACGACCCCGACGTCGCCGCCCACCACGACCCCGACGCGCCGGCCCGGCGAACCGCCGCCGCCGCCCCCGCCGCCGCCCGCGGCGGCGCCCGGCGCGCCGCTCGGCGGCCCCGCCGGCGGCGGCGAGCTCGGGCTCATCGAGGGCCAGGTCCGCTTCATCGCCGACGAGACGACCAACTCCGTCATCGTCACGACGTTCCCGCGGAACTGGGCCGAGATCGAGGCGACGATCAAGCAGCTCGACCGCCAGCCGCGCCAGGTGCTCGTCGAGGTGCTCGTCGTCGAGATCACGCTCACCGACGACATCCGGCTCGGCATCGACTGGGCGATCCGCTCCGGGCGCTTCACGTTCGCCCAGCAGTCGATCTCGACGGCGGCCCCGACCATCCAGCCGATCAGCCGGACGCTGCCGATCCGCGAGGGCACGTCGCTGGCGCTGCCCGCGAGCGGCCTCACCGCGTTCACCTTCGCCACGGATCTGTTCATGTCCCTCCTGAACACGCTGGCGTCCGAGAACAAGGTGAACGTGCTCTCGAGCCCCCACGTGATGACGTCGGAGAACAAGAAGGCCGTCATCAACGTGTCGGACTCGATCCCGATCGTGACCAGCCAGCAGGTGCCCATCGGCGGCACGACGACGCCCACGGCCCAGGCCACCACGTCGGTCATCGGCACGCAGTCGATCGAGTACCGCGACGCGGGCGTCATCCTGACCGTGACGCCGCGGATCGGCGAGCGCGGCACCGTCGCCCTCGACGTCAAGCAGGAGGTCAACGACATCGGCGCGCCGGAGCCGCCCACGGGCTCGCGCCGCATCATCAAGCGCGAGGCCGAGACGTCGGTCGTGCTGGTGAACAACCAGACGCTGGTGCTCGGCGGGCTCATCCGCGACCGCCGCGCCACGGAGGACCGCGGGATCCCGTTCCTCAAGGACATCCCGGTCCTCGGCTACCTCTTCGGGGCGAAGGTCGACACCACGACCAAGACCGAGCTGCTGATCCTGATCACGCCGCGGGTGATCGGCACGGCACTCGACGCCGCCCGGATCACCGAGGAGATGCGGCGGTTGACGCCCGACCTCGAGGAGTCGATCGAGCGGGCGCCCCGGCAGCCGACGCCGGGCCCGACGGAGCCGCCCCCGGCGATCCCGCCGACGCCGCTGCCGCCGGCCCGCCCCCAGTCCGCGCCGTAGCGGGGCGAGGCGCCCCCGTCGCGTCAGCGACCCGTGAAGCGGGGGGCGCGCTTCTCGAAGAAGGCCCTCAGCCCTTCCTGATGATCCTCGCCGGTGATGGCGAGGCCCTGGGCGAACGCCTCCAGGTCGAGCGCGGCGGCGAGGTCGCTCGCCGCGGCGCGGTTCAGCATGTGCTTGGCCATCCGCAGCACGGCGGGGGGCCCGGCGGCGATCTTCTCGGCGAGCGCGCGCGTCGCCTGGACCAGCTCGCCCGCCGGCACGACGCGGTTCACGAGCCCCATGGCGAGCGCGTCGGCGGCCTCGATCACGTCGGCGGTGAACACCAGCTCCTTGGCCCGCGCCAGCCCCACGGCCCGCGGCAGGAGCCAGGTGCCGCCGCCGTCGGGCACGAGCCCGATGCGGGCGAAGACCTCGCCGAAGCGGGCGCGGTCCGAGGCGACGACGAGGTCACAGCAGAGGGCCAGGTTGCAGCCGGCGCCGACGGCGTAGCCGTCGACCATGGCGATCGTCGGCCGCGGGAAGTCGACGAGCCTCGTCACCAGGCGGTTCAGCATCTGCACGCGCTCCCGGCCCTCGACGGCGCTGTGGCGCCGCTCGCGCATCGACTTCACGTCGCCGCCCGCGCAGAAGTGGCCGCCGGCGCCCGTCAGGACGACGACCCGCGCCTCGGCGTCGGCCTCCACCTCGTCGAGCGCCGAGAGCAGCTCCCGCCGCATGGCGACGTCCAGCGCGTTGCGGACGTCCGGGCGGTTCAGCGTCAGCGTGGCGATCGGCCCGGTGCGGTCGAGCAGCAGCGTCGTGCAGCCCACGGTCCCCTCCCCCGGCTTCGGGTCAGCCGGTGATCTCCTCGGTGCGCCGGATGGTCGCGAGGAAGCCGCTCAGGCTCCCCAGGTGCGTGCGGTGGACGACGTCGTGCGGGATGACCGCGCCGTCCGGCGCGGTCACGTCGCGGGCGGCCGTCGCGTCGGAGAGCACGGTGACGGCGAAGCCGCGGTGCGCGGCCTGGCGCGCCGTCGTGTCGACGCACATCTGCGTCATGAAGCCGGCGACGACGAGCCGCTCGATCCCGCGCTCGCGGAGCATCGCCTCCAGCGGCGTGCCGGTGAACGAGCCGGGCAGGTGCTTGGTGACGACGGGCTCGCCCGGCGCCGGGGCCGCGTCGGCGTGGACGGCGAGCGCCGGGCTCCCCGGCACGAAGGTGGTGGCCCCGGGCCGCCGGCTCTCGTGGACGACGTGGATGACCGGCACGCCGGCGCCGCGCGCCCACGCGAGGGCCCGGGCGATCCGGCGCACCGCCTCCGGCGCCGCGGGCAGCACCAGCTTCCCGAGGGGCGCGAAGTACTCCTCCTGGGCGTCGATGACGATCAGCGCGGCGCGGTCCACCGCGCTCACCGGCCGCCCGCCACGGGGCTCAGCGCCGGCGTCGCGCGCGGGCGGACGTCGACCGTCATCGTCAGCACCGACGCGGCGGCGAGGATGACCGCGCCCGCGGCGAACGCGGCGCCGTAGCCGCCGGTCGCCTCGAAGAGCGCCCCGCCGAGCCAGGAGCCGAGCGCCGCGCCCGTCTGGTGGATCAGGAACATCGTCCCGAAGACGGAGCCCACGGAGTACCGCCCGAAGATCGTCGCGGTGAGCGCGGACGTCATCGCGAAGGTGCCGCCCATGGTCGCGCCGCCGAGGACCGCGACGCCCATCAGCGCCGCGGGGTCGTCGCGGACGAGGAACAGCGCGGCGACGACGAACGCGCGTCCGCCGTAGATCCACGCGAGCACGGGGCGGCAGCCGATCCGGTCGGCGAGCGCGCCGAGGCCCAGCGCGAACGCGACACTGCTGCCGCCCAGCACGCCGAGCGCCCACGACGCGACCATCGGCTGGTAGCCGTGGTCGGTGAGCATGGGGACGCCGTGCGCCGAGAGCAGCGACATCGTGAAGCCGCACGTCGAGAGCGCCCCGGCGAGCTGCCAGAACGGGACGGTCTGGACGGCGGCGCCGACGTCGGTCCGCTCGCTCGCCGGCGCCGGCCCGCTCCCCGGCTCCGCCGCGTCGCCGTCGGGCGCGAGTCCCATCGACTCCGGCGAGTCGCGCACGACCCAGATCGCGAGCGGCAGCATCAGCGCGAGCAGGCCGGCGCCGATCACGCCGTACGTCGCCCGCCAGCCGACGGCGAGGATCAGCCCCATGACCACCGGCACCAGCAGGCTCATCCCGGCCATCGAGGCCCCGCCCAGGACCGACAGCGCGGTGGCGCGGCGGCGCGAGAACCAGCGCGTCACGACCGCGGACGCCACCACGTGGCCCGTGGCCGCGAGCCCCAGCGCCATCGCCACGCCGTGGAGGACGTAGAGCTGCCAGAGGCTCGTCACGAGCCCGCCGGCGGCCACCGAGGCGGCGAGGAGCAGCGTGCCGACGATCGTCACCGGGCGGGCGCCGATGCGGTCGACGATCCAGCCCACGAGCGGGATGAACGCGCCGTACATGAAGAGCCCCACGGCCACGGCGAGCGAGTACGACGCGCGGTCGATGGCGAGGTCGGCGACCATCGGCTTCAGGAAGGGGCCGATCGTGAACCGCACGCCGGTCGAGATGAACACCATGGCGGCGAAGGCGAGCGTGACCCACCAGCCGAAAAAGACGCGCGGGGTCGGGGACATGCGCTGCGCCCACTATAGCCGAGCGGGGCGCGTGGTACAATCGCGGCACCCGCGCATGCGACTCGAGCGCACGCTCATCGGCATGGTGCATCTCCGCGCGCTGCCGGGCAGCCCGCGGTGGGACGGCGCGATGGACGCCGTCGTCGCGCAGGCGCTGGCCGACGCGCGCGCGCTCGTCGACGGCGGCATGGACGCGCTGCTCGTCGAGAACCACGGCGACGTCCCCTTCACCGCCGGCGCCGTCGAGCCCGCCACGATCGCCGCCATGACCGTCGCCGCCGCGGAGATCCGCCGCGCGCTCCCCGACGTCCCGCTCGGCGTCAACGTCCTCAAGAACGACGCGCGCGCCGCGCTCGCCGTCGCCTGCGCCACCGGCGCGCGCTTCATCCGCGTGAACGTGCACGCCGGCGCGGTGCTCGCGGACCAGGGGATCGTGCAGTCCGACGCCCACCGCACGCTCCGCGACCGGCGGCTGCTCGGCGCCGACGTGGCGATCTTCGCCGACGTCCAGGGCAAGCACGCCGTGCCGCTGGCGCCGGTGGAGCTCGAGCAGGAGGCGCGCGACCTCGTGCACCGCGGGCTGGCCGACGCCCTCGTCGTCTCCGGCAAGGCGACCGGCGCCGCGACGCCGCTCGGCGACGTCAAGCGCGTGCGCGACGCCGTGCCCGGCGTGCCGCTCCTCGTCGGCAGCGGCGTCACCCCCGACTCGGTGGCCGAGCTGCTCGCGCTGGCCGACGGCGTCATCGTCGGCACGGCGGTCAAGCGCGACGGCGACGTCCGCAACCCGGTCGACGCCGGTCGCGTCCGGAGGCTCGTCGCCGCCGCCCGTGGCCGGTAGGCTCCTCGCGGCCGCGCTCCTCGCGCTGGCCGGCTGCTCGCTCGTCCCCGGGCGCGATCCCGCCCGCCTCGCCGCTCTGTCGTCGGACCTGGGGCAGCTCGTGCTCGCCGGCTTCCACGGCACGGCCGCCGAGGGCAACGCCGAGCTCGAGGCGCTCCTCTGCGAGGCGCGCGTCGGCGGCATCGTCCTCTTCGGGCGCAACATCGTCGACCGCGCGCAGCTCGCCGCGCTCACCGCGGCGGCGCGGGCGCGCAGCGAGGCGTGCACGGGACGGCCGCTGCTCGTCGCCGTCGACGCCGAGGGCGGGCGCGTGATGCGCCTGGGGCCGTCGGCCGGCTACTCCGCCACGCTCTCGGCCGACGAGCTGGGGCGCGGCAACGACGTCGCGCTCACCGAGCTGGAGGCGCGACGGATCGCCGCGCGCCTCCGGGACGCCGGCATCAACTGGAACCTCGCCCCGGTCGTCGACCTCGGCTACAACCCCGCGAACACCGTCATCGTCGGCGTCGGGCGGAGCTACGGCGCCGGCGCCCGCCGCGTCACCGATCACGCGCGCGCCTTCGTGCGCGGCATGCGGGAGGCCGGGGTGCTGACCGCGCTCAAGCACTTCCCCGGCCACGGCTCGAGCTTCGCCGACTCGCACGTCGGGTTCGTCGACGTGACGGACACCGCGCGGCCGGAGATCGAGCTGGAGCCGTACCGCCGGCTCATCGCCGAGGGGCTCGCCGACAGCGTGATGACCGCGCACGTCGTGAACCGCTGGATCGACGACCGGCGGCCCGCGACGCTGTCGTGGCGGGCGATCACGGGGCTGCTCCGCCGCGACCTCGGCTTCGACGGCCCGGTCGTCAGCGACGACCTCCGGATGGGGGCGATCGAGAAGCGCTACGGGATCGCGGAGGCGGCGCAGATGGCGCTCGGGGCGGGCGTCGACATCCTGCTCGTCGCCGACGACCGGCTGCCCGACGGCCGCTCGGCGACCGCCGTCGTCCTGCGCGCGCTCCGCGAGGGGCTGGCGTCCGGCGCGCTCGATCCCGACCGGGTCGCCGAGGCGCTGCGGCGGGTCGCCGCGCTGAAGGCTACGGGCGCGTCGCCGGCGCGTCCCGCGGCGCGGGACGCGCCGGCGGGCGGCCGCCCCTGAGCGCGCCGAGCACGCGGCACCAGGGCGCGGGCGCCGCGCCGAACTCGAGGATCCACGCCAGGCGCGGCTCGTCGGTGAGGTTCGGGCCGGAGTAGTGCAGCGTTCGCGGCAGGTGGACGGTCGCGCCGCCCGCGGCCACGGGACACGCGACGCCGAGCGACCCGTCGACGTCCACGGCCTCCAGCGCGTGCGCGTCGGCGGAGCCGCCGCGACGGCGGTGCTGCCGGACCGGACCGAGATGGCTGCCGGGGATGTAGTGCATGCAGCCCATCTCCACCGAGACGTCCTGCAGCGGGATCCAGAAGTGGACCGTCGGCCGTCGCGCGCCGTCCGCCACGTAGGCCTCGTCCTGGTGCCACGCCGTGGCGCACGCGTTCCGGGCGGGCTTCAGGATCGCGTGGTCGTAGCCGGTGTGGCGGGCGGGCCGTCCTAGGAGCTGCGCGGCGATCTCGGCGCAGCGCTGGAACGCCAGCGTCCTGCGCAGCGACGGGGCGAGCTCGATCGTCCAGTTGATCTCGGGGATCTGGGGCGCCTCCGGCGCCGCCTGCTCGCCGAGGTCCACGGCCTGCCGGCGCGGGAGCGCGTCGAAGCGGCGGTAGAGCGCGAGGAGCGTCCGGCGGATGACCTCGATGTCCGCGGCCGTCGTGAGCCGCGGCACGACGAGGAACCCGCGCTCGTGGAACTCCCGCACCTCGTCGGCGGCGAGCCGGCTCGGCGCCTCGCTCGCCGTGGGCAGCGATCGGGCCATGGCGCTCGTGTGGCTCTGCAAGGATCGAACCACGCGGATCGGCCCCGACCGCGGGGCGCGCCGGCCGGCGGGACGCCGGGAAAGCGAGCGCGGCCGGCCCGGCGACCGCGGCAGCGCCCGGCGGCAGGCCGGCGCCGGGCCCCGCGGGTGCGCAAGGGATTCGTCTGTCGCGTCCCTGCCGTGCGCAGCCGCGCCGCTCGGCGGGCCGCGCGAGACGCCTCAGCCCATGACCCAGCCGCCGCTCGGGTGGAGCGTCTGCCCCGTGAGGTACCCTGCGGCCTCGGAGGCCAGCACGACCGCGCACCAGGCGACGTCCTCCACGGCGCCGAAGCGCCCGAGCGGCAGCTCCCGGAGGCGGCGCTCGCGGTACTCGGGGGTCATCACGTCCTTGCTCATGTCGGTCTCGATCCCGCCCGGCGCGATCGCGTTGACGGTGATCCCGTGCCGGCCGACCTCCTCGGCCAGCGCGCGGGTGAACGACTCGATGGCCCCCTTGGTGGCCGCGTACGCGGTGAAGCCGCCGCCGCCCACGCCCCGGCGAGCGAGCTGCGAGGACAGGTTCACGATGCGCCCGTAGCGCCGCGCGATCATGGCGGGCAGCACGTGGCGCGCGCAGAGCATCGTGCCGACGACGTTGGTGGCGATCATCCCCGCGTAGCGCGACACCGGCGTCTCGGCGAACGCGCCGCGCACCATGACGCCCGCGTTGTTGACGAGCACGTCGAGCCGGCCGAGCGCCGCGAGGGCGGCGTCGACCATGGCGCGCACCTGCTCCTCGCGCGCCACGTCGGCCTGCACGGCGACGGCGCGCCGGCCCAGCGCGGCGACGCGCTCGACGACGTCGCGGGCGGCGTCGGCGCTGGCGTTGTAGTTCACGGCGACGTCCGCGCCCTCGCGCGCCAGCGCCAGCGCGATGGCGCGGCCGAAGCCGCGGCCCGCGCCCGTGACGAGGGCCGCGCGGCCCTCCAGCAGTCCCATCGTCGCCTCCCGTCCCTCAGCCCTGCATCGAGGTGTACAGCTCGGTGTGCAGCACCCGCACGTGGTCCATGAACTCGTCGGCGAGCTTCAGCCGGCGCTCGCGGGGCCGGGGCAGCTTGACGTCGACGATCCGCTGCACGGTGCCCGGTCGGGGCGTCATGACGACGACGCGGTCGGACAGGAACGCCGCCTCCGGGATCGAGTGCGTGACGAACAGCACGGTGACGCGGGAGGCGGCCCAGATCTTCAGCAGCTCCTCGCTCATCCGGTCGCGCGTGATCTCGTCCAGCGCGCCGAACGGCTCGTCCATGAGGAGCAGGTAGGGCTCCAGCGCCAGCGCGCGCGCGATCGCCGCCCGCTGCCGCATGCCGCCGGAGAGCTCGTGCGGGCGCCGGGTGCCGAAGCCGTCGAGGCCGACGAGCCGCAGCAGCTCGCGCACCCGGTCGGGGGCCGGCGGCCGGCCCGCGAGGCCGGCCAGGAAGGCGACGTTGCGCTCCACGGACAGCCACGGGAGCAGCGTCGCCTCCTGGAAGACGAAGCCGATCCGCCCCTGCCGGCGCACCTCCTCGGGGCTCCGGCCGCGGATGCGGATGGCGCCGCCGGACGGCGCCAGGATGTCGCCGACGACCTTGAGGAGCGTCGACTTGCCGCAGCCGCTGACGCCGAGGATCGAGACGAACTCCCCCTCGTCGACGTCGAGGTCGAGGCCGCGGACGGCCGTCGTGGTGGCGCCGTCCGCGGCCGCGTAGGTCACCTCGAGGTCGCGGATCTCGAGAAAGCGCGACATCCGGCCCCGGCGTCAGTCCCTCGGCGGGCCCGCGAAGAGCGCCTTCGCGAACTCCTTGCTCTCCGGCGCGCGCTCGACGAGGTCGTTGGTGTAGACCTCGCGCACGTTCAGGGGCTTCTCCATGATCCCGGCCCTGACGAGGATGTCCATCGACCTCTGCCACTTGTCGTCGACCATGACGCCGAAGCCGCGCTGGCGCGCCTCCTCGGCGCGGTTCTCGGCGAGGATCATCTTGAACTTCGCCCCCTCGAGCATGTTGCGGTCCGGCCGGTGCTTGAGGACGAGCTTCGTGGCCTCGGCCACGTTCTGGTACGCCCACAGGTGGCCCCTGAGCCAGCCGCGGAGGAACTTCGCCAGCGCCTCGGGGCGCTCCCTGATCGTCCGCTCGTTGCTGAAGAGCATCATGCCGTAGGCGTCGACGCCCATGTCCCTGAGCGAGATGGCGCCGACCTTGAACCCCTTCTCCTCCAGCGTCGGCACCTGGCCGCTGCAGAAGCCGCCGAAGGCGTCGACCTTGCCGGTCGCCAGCAGCTGGAACTCGGCGCCGACCGGGTGGTTCACGACCTTGATCCGGCCGAGGTCGACGCCGCTCAGCTTGAGCCCCGCGTCGAGGATGTTCCTGGTCGTGGAGGCGGGCGGATGCCCGACGCTCCTGCCCTCCAGGTCCCTCGGCTTCGCGATGCCGCTGGACCTGAGGAAGATCAGGCACGAGGGGTTCTGGTACATGTCCATCGCGATGGCGCGGATCGGCACGCCCTTGGACTGACCGACCAGCACGGTGTCGACGCTGCCGAGGCCGACGTCCTCCTTGCCGGCGCCCACCGTGTTGATCGCCTCGAGCGCCCCGTGGCCCGGGATGATCTTGACGTCGAGGCCGAGCTCCTTCCAGAAGCCCTTCTCGAGCGCCGCGTAGTAGGCCGTGTGCATCCCCCACGGCAGGTGGTTGAGGCGGAACGTCAGCGACTCCTGGGCCCACCCGCGGAGGGGGGCGGCGAGCGAGGCGGCGAGCACGACCAGGGCGAGGAGCAGGCGCTTCATCGGATTCCCTCCGTCACGCGAGAGCGGTCGGCACGACCCTGGACGCCGTCTCCTGCTTCCACGACAGGCGGCGCTCCAGGAAGGACACGAGCCCGAAGAACAGCACGCCGATCGCCACCAGGACGATCAGCGACACGAACACGCGGGCCACCTCGAAGTTGAACGTCGACGACAGGATCAGGTAGCCGAGCCCCTCGGACGCCCCCATGAACTCCGCGACGATCGCCCCCAGCACGCTGAGCGTCGTGGCGAGCTTGAGGCCCGCGAAGATGTACGGCAGCGCGTACGGCACCCGCAGGTGCAGGAACACCTGCGCCTCGGTGGCCGCCACCGAGCGCAGCAGGTGCACGTAGTTCTCCTCGGCGGCGCGGAGCCCGGCGACCGCGTTCACGGTCACGGGGAAGAACGCCGTCACCGCGACGATGAGGATCTTCGGCAGGAGCCCGGCGCCCATCCAGATGATCAGCAGGGGCGCGATGGCGATCTTCGGCACGGTCTGCGAGGCGACGATGTACGGGTAGACGACCCGCTCGACGGTCCGGAACCTGACGATCAGGACGGCGAGGAGGAGCCCCGAGGCCACCGCGACCGCGTAGCCGACGAGGATCTCCTGCACGGTGACCAGCGTGTGCCCGGCGAGGAGCCCCACGTCGGCGACGAACTTCGCCGCGATCGCGCTGGGGGCGGGCAGCACGAACGCCGGCACGCCGCCCAGCCGCACGGCCGCTTCCCAGGCGAGCAGCAGGGCGACGAAGACGGCGATCGCCGCCCGGTAGTCGCGCGCGCGCTCGAGCAGGGTCACGGCCGCCCCATGGTATCGCACCGCGCCAGCAGGCGCTCGACGTCCGCCCGCGACGGCAACGACGGCTGCGCGCCGCGCCGGGTGCAGGCCAGCGCGGCCGCCGCGGCGGCGAACCGCAGCGCGGCGCCGAGCGCGCGCCCCTCGGCGCACGCCACGGCGAGCCCCGCGGTGAACGCGTCGCCCGCCGCCGTCGTGTCGACGACGTCGACGGCGAAGGCCGGCACGTCGACCCGCTCGTCGCCGCCGAGCGCGAGCGCGCCGCGCTCGCCGAGCGTCACGACGACGGTCCGCGGGCCGCGGGCCAGCACCCGCGCGGCGGCCCTGGCGGCGCCGGCGGCGTCGCGGACGTCGACGCCGGCCAGCCGCTCGGCCTCCCCCGCGTTCGGCGTGAGGTAGTCGACGCAGTCGAGGAACGGGAGCGGGGCGTCGGGCAGCGGCGCCGGGTTGAGGACCGTCATCGCGCTGCGCCGCCGTCCCTCCCGCAGCGCCCACCCGGCGGTCTCGAGCGGCACCTCGAGCTGGCACACGACGGCGTCCGCCCACGCGAGGTCCCCGGCGCGGCTCGCCGTCATGTCGACGCTGAGCGCGCGGTTGGCGCCCGGCGCGACCGCGATCTGGTTGCGGCCCTCGCGGTCGACCACGATGACCGCCGTGCCCGTCGGCGCCGCCGCCGTCGTGAAGACGCCGTCCACGCCGATCCCCTCGGCGGCCAGCGCGCCCCGCAGCGCGCGGCCGGCGTCGTCCTCGCCGACGCAGGCGACGAGCCGCACGTCGGCGCCGAGGCGGCGCGCGGCGACGGCCTGGTTCGCCCCCTTGCCGCCGTGGTTGATCAGCAGCGACCCCTCGGTGACGGTCTCGCCGGGGCGCGGCAGCCGCGGCGCGGCCACGGTGACGTCGACGTTCGCGGAGCCGATCACGAGGACGCGGGGCACAGGCGCTCCAGGAACAGCGACAGGAACCGCTCGCGCTCGACGCGCCCGGCGACCCGGCAGTTCGGGACGCCGGGGGCGCGGCGTGTCGCGCCGTCGGGGCCGACCTCGAGCCTCGCGTTCTCCCAGTCCGCCAGCGACGGATCCACGGCCAGCGCGACCGCGAGCGGGTCGTGGAGGTGCATGGCGCCGCCGTCGAGGCGGAAGGCGCGGCGGGTGAACGCCAGCACGCGCTCGGCGACGGGTCCGGGCCGCCGGGCCAGCGCCGCCTCGAGGACGTCGCGGCGCAGCGTCGCCTGGCGGGTGGCGTCGAGCGGCACCAGGTCGACCGGCGCGCCGGCCGCGAGCACGCGCGCCAGCGCCTCGGGATCGACGTGGGCGTTGAACTCCGCCTCGGGCGTCACGTTGCCCGCGACGTCGACGGCGCCGCCCATCGCGACGATCCGGCCGACACGCCGGAGCGCTCCCGGGTCGGCCTCGGCGGCGAGCGCGAGGTTGGTGAGCGGGCCGAGCGCGACGACGACCAGCCGGCGGCCGTGGCGCCTGGCCGCCGCGGCGATCAGCGCCGCCGCCGGCTCGGACGCCGGCGGCGCGGACACCGGCGGCCAGTCCCCGAGGTCGCCGAGCCCGTCGGCGCCGTGGTACCGGACGGCGGTCCGGAGCGGCCGCGACAGGGGCGCCTCCGCCCCGGCCGCGACCCGCGGCGCCGGCGCCGGCCGGCGGAGGGCCAGCAGGCGGAGCACGTTGGCCGTCCCCGCGTCGAGCCCCACGTTGCCCGCCACCGTCGTGACGGCCTCCACCGCGAGCTCCGGCGACCCCCAGGCGAGCAGGAGCGCCAGCGCATCGTCGATCCCGGGGTCGGTGTCGATCACGACGGGGACGGGGGAATCCGTGTCCACGGCACCGGCATCGTAACGTAAAATGACGTCATCGACGGGAGAGGAGGACGGACCGATGGAGATCCGGATCAAGTACTGCGGGGAGTGAAACTACCTCCCCCAGGCCTCCAGTCTGCAGGCCGCGATCAAGGAGAAGTACGGCATCACCGCCTCTCTCGACGAGGGCATGGGCGGCATCTTCGAGGTGTTCATCGACGGCGCCAGCGTGTACTCGAACCAGGTGACGTACCGCTTCCCGGAGCACGAGGAGATCTTCGCGAAGATCGACGCGGCGAGACGGTCCTAGCCGCCGAGGCTCCGCTCCAGCTCCGCACGGAACCCCGGATGGGCCACGGCCACCAGCGCCGCGGCCCGCTCGCGCTCGCCGCGCCCGCGTAGCCGCGCGGCGCCGTGCTCCGTCACTACCCAGTCCGCCAGGAATCTGGGCGTCGTCACCGCGGCCCCGGCGGCGAGCCGGGGCACGATCCGCGACACCGTCCCGTCCCGCCCCGTGGACGGCAGCGCGATGATCGACGCCCCGCCGCGCGACTGCGAGGCGCCGAGGACGAAGTCGAACTGGCCGCCGATGCCCGCGACCTGGCGCGGCCCCAGGCTCTCCGCCGTCACCTGCCCCGCGAGATCGACCTCCAGCCCCGAGTTGATCGCGACGAAGCGGTCGAGCCGGCTCACGACGCGCGGATCGTGGACCCACGTCGAGGGCTCCATGTTCACCATGGGGTGCTCGTGGACGAAGTCGAAGAGCCGCCTCGTCCCCATGATCTCCGCCAGGTCCATGCGGCCCCGGTGCAGGCGCTTGGCGGCGCACGTGACGACGCCGCGCTCGATCAGCGCCACCGAGGCGTCGACCAGCAGCGAGTGGAGCGCGAGGTCGCGGTGGCCCTCGAGGGCCTCCAGCACCGCCTGAGGGATCGCCCCGACGCCGACCTGCACCGCGGCGCCGTCGGGCACGAGCGCGGCGACGTGGCGGCCGATGGCCCGCTCGACGTCGGTGATCGCGGGCGGGGCGTAGGTGAGCAGGGGCTCGTCGACCTCGACCCAGCAATCCACCTGGCTCCGGTGCAGTGCGCCGTTGCCCGGGGTCCGCGGCATGGCGGGGTTCACCTGCGCGATCACGAGCGGCGCCCGCCGCGCGGCGTGCAGCACGGCGCCGACGGCGACGCCGAGGCTCAGGTAGCCGCGCGCGTCGGGCGGCGCGCAGTGGACGAGGACACAGTCCGGCGCCCACGGCCCGCCCTCCGCGAACGCGGCGACCGCGTCGAAGTAGCGCACGGGGACGAACTCCACGCGCCCGCGGCGCCGGGCGTCCTCGAGTCGCGGCGACATGTGCCACGTCACGACGCGGAGCGCCGCGGTCTCGGGGCGCGCGAACGGGTAGTCGCCCAGGTGGATCCCACCCATCAGCGCGAGGTCGCGGAGGCGGTCCGCCTGGCGGCAGATCTCGGCGACGAGCGCCGCCGGCTCGCCGCAGCCCGGCGGCAGCAGCACCTTCGTGCCGGGGGCGAGGCGGGCGACGGCGCCGGCGAGCGACGTCTTCTGGAAGGCGCGCATGAACGCGCCCATGTATACCACCGGCGCCGCGCGTCCCGCCGATGATCTAGAATGAGCGCCATGCGCTCACGTCCCGCCCTCCGTCTCGCGCTGCTCGTCGCCGCCCTCGCCGTCCTCGCCGGCTGCGCGACCCCGCCCTCGTCCGGCGCGCGCCGCGACGCGCCGCGCGCCCGCTGCCTGGCCGACCCCAACGAGCAGGACACGCGGCCGCTCGTGTTCCTGCTCTGCGTGCAGAGCCCGTAGCGTGGATCCGCGCGCCCGCGTCGCGCTCGTCACCGGCGCCGGCCGCGGCATCGGCCGGGAGATCGCGCTGGCGCTCGCGCGCGCGGGCCTGGCGGTGGCGGCCGCCGGGCGGACGCTCGACGCCCTCCGTGGCGTCGCCGACGAGGCGGCGGCCCTGGGCGTCGGGGCGCGCGCGATCGCCATGGACGTGACGGACGCGGCGTCCGTCGCCGCCGCCGCGCGCGAGGCCGAGCGCGCGCTCGGCCCCGTCGACGTGCTCGTGAACAACGCCGGCATCGCGGAGTCCGCGGCGTTCGTGAAGACGGAGCCGGCGCTGTGGGAGCGCCACCTGCGCGTCAACGCGACCGGCCCCTTCCTCGTGACCCGCGCCGTGCTCCCGGGCATGCTCGAGCGCGGCTGGGGGCGCGTGATCAACGTCGCCTCGCTGGCCGGGCTCCACGGCGCGCCGTACGTCGCCGCCTACACGGCCTCCAAGCACGCGCTGGTGGGGCTCACCCGCGCGCTGGCCGCGGAGGTGGCGGGGCGCGGCGTCACCGTCAACGCGATCTGTCCCGGCTACGTGGCCACCGACATGGTGTGGAACGGCGCCCGGAACATCGCCGCGCGCACGGGGCGCTCCTTCGACGACGCGGTGGCCGCGATGGCGCGGATGAACCCGGGCGGACGCCTCATCGAGCCGGCGGAGGTGGCCGCGGTCGCCCTCCGCCTGCTGGACGACGCCGCCACCAGCGGCGAGGCCATCGTGCTCGACGGCACGGAGCGCCCGCGAACGGAGGCACCATGAGCGCCGAGATCCGCCCCGTGAACCCGCCCCGGCTCGCCCGCCCCGTCGGCTACTCCCACGGCTACGAGGCGCGCGGCGGGCGCCTGCTCTTCATCGCCGGGCAGGTCGCGCACGACGCCGAGGGCACGGTCGTCGGCGCCGGCGACCTCGTGGCCCAGTTCCGCCAGGTGTGCGCCAACATCGGCGCGGTGCTGGAGGACGCCGGCGGCCGCTTCACCGACATCGTCAAGCTGACGATCTACGTCCTCGACGTCGACGACTACAAGCGCCAGGGCCGCGCGATCGGCGGCGTGTACCGGGAGTACTTCGGCAAGCACTTCCCCGCGATGACGCTCGTCGGCGCGCGCGACCTGTACGACCGCCAGGACGGCTGCATGATCGAGATCGAGGGCATCGCGATCCTGCCGTGACGGCCGAGGCCCGGGCGTCGCGGCAGCCGGGCGCGGCGCCGGGGCCCGAGCCCGCCGGCGGACGCCGCATCCGGCATCCCCTGCCGCCCGTGCGGTGGCCGACGCGCGAGGAGGCGGCGCGCGCGCGCTGGTTCTCGCCGGCCCGCATCGGGTCGCTCACGGTGGCGGACCGGACGTGGGTGCCGGCGATGGTCCCGTGGCGCGCGACCGAGGACGGCTCCGTGACGCCCGACGTCCTCGACTGGTACGCGCGCTTCGCCGAGGGCGAGCCCGGCGTGCTGGTCGTCGAGGCCACCGGGATCCGCGACGTCCCGAGCGGCCCGCTGCTGCGCATCGGCGACGACCGCTTCGTGCCCGGGCTGCGCCGCCTGGTCGACGTGGTGCGGGAGCGCTCCGGCGGGCGCACGCGGCTCTTCATCCAGGTCATCGACTTCCTCGCGGTGCGGCGGCGCCCCGAGCCCGCGACGTTCTTCTCCCGCCACCTCGCGATCACGCCGGCGCTCCGGGAGCGCCTGGCCCGGGCGCTGGAGGACGAGCGCTGGCTCGGCGCGCCCGAGCCCGAGGTGCGCGCCCGTCTCCTCGCGGCCGACCGCGCGCTGGTCGAGCGCGCGCTCGACGCCCGGGAGCGCGAGGCGCTCGACTTCGGCTACCGCGAGCGCGTCTGGGACACCCACCTCCCCCACGTCCGCGACCTGCCCCGCACGCTGCCGCCGCTCTTCGCCGAGGCCGCCCGCCGCGCCCGCGACGCGGGGTTCGACGGCGTCGAGCTGCACTACGCCCACGCCTACACGATGGCGTCGTTCCTGTCGCGGCTGAACACCCGCGACGACGGCTACGGCGGGCCGCGCGAGGCCCGGGTGCGGCTGCCGCTCGAGGTCCTCGCCGCCGTGCGCGCGCGCGTCGGCCGTGACCACGTCGTCGGCATCCGGTACCTCGGCGACGACGTGGTCGCGGGCGGCAGCCGCCTCGACGACGCGACGTGGTTCGGCGTCCGCTTCGCCGAGGCCGGCGTCGACTACCTCTCGGTCTCGAAGGGCGGACGCTTCGAGGACGCCAGGCAGCCGAGGATCGGCGAGGCGGTCTACCCGTACACGGGCGAGTCGGGGTACGAGTGCATGCCGACGGTCGTCTCCGACGCGCGCGGTCCCTTCGGGCGCAACGTGCCGCTCGCCGCCGCCATCCGCGCCGCCGTGCGCGACGCCGGCCACGACACGCCGGTCGTCACCAGCGGCGGCATCTTCTCGTTCGAGCAGGCCGAGACGATCCTCGCGCGCGGCGAGGCCGACTTCGTCGCCGCCGCGCGGCAGACGCTCGCCGACCCCGACTGGTTCAGGAAGATCCGGTTCGGTCGGGGCGACGAGGTCCGGCGCTGCCAGTTCACCAACTACTGCGAGGGGCTCGACCAGCGGCACAAGCAGGTCACCTGCAAGCTCTGGGACCGGGTGGACCTCGACGCGCCCGGCGTGCGGCTCGCCGCCGACGGGCGGCGGCGCCTCGCCGCGCCGCCGTGGCGACCGCCGGAGGGACATTCCGGGTAACGCGTTGCACGCGGGGGCGGAAACGGCCTGCACGCCGTGCCGGATCGTCTCTCCGCGCCGCGCCGGCTCGTTGGCATTCCTCTTGCCCCTCCGGGGCGGCGTGAGGCAGCAGCGCCCGCTCGTCATCTCGGCGATCGGCGCCCGGGCGTCGGCGGCGCCCGACGCCGTCGCGATCGTCGATCCCGGCGCCGTCCTGACGTTCCGCGATCTCCAGCGGCGCGCGAACGCCGTCGCGACCGCGCTGCGCTCGCGCGGCGTCGGCGCCGACGACGTCGTCGCCGTCGTCGCTCCCCGCTCGGCGGCGCTCGTCGCCGGCGCGCTGGGCGTCCTCGAGGCCGGCGCGGCGTACCTGCCGATCGACCCGGACTCGCCGCGCGACCGCGTCGCCTTCCTGCTGCGCGACGCGCGCCCCGCCGCGGTGCTCGCCGCCGCCGCCGCGGCGGAACTGGTCGCGTCGTGCGGCGTCGCCGCCTCGATCATCGGCGACGACGAGGCCGACGCGGCGCCGGACGCCGGCAACATCGCGCCGTCCCGGCTCGCGTACGTCATCTACACGTCGGGCTCCACGGGCCGCCCGAAGGGCGTCGAGCTGACGCACGGCGGCCTCGAGAACCTCGTGCGCTGGCACCTGCGCGCCTTCGGCGTCGGCCCCGCGGACCGCGCGATCCAGTACGCGAGCCCGGGCTTCGACGCCACGGTGTGGGAGCTGTGGCCGGCGCTCGCCGCCGGCGCCGGCGTCGCGGTGGTCCCCGACGACCTGCGCGCGGCGCCGGAGGCGCTGCGCGACTGGATCGTGGCCCGGGGGATCACCATCGGCTTCGTTCCCACGCCCGTCGCCGAGCGCCTCCTGACCCTGCCCTGGCCGCCGTCGACCCGACTGCGGTTCCTGCTGACCGGCGCCGACACGCTGCACCGCCGGCCCCCCGCGGGGCTGCCGTTCGCGCTCGTCAACAACTACGGGCCGACCGAGTGCACCGTCGTCGCCACCTCGGGCATCGTCGAGCCGGGCGAGGGCGGCGGACGCCCGACCATCGGCCGCCCGGTGGACGGCGTCACCGTCCACGTGCTCGACCGCTTCATGCGTCCGGTCGACGACGGCGAGATGGGCGAGCTCTACATCGGCGGCCGCGCCGTCGGTCGCGGGTACCGCCACCGGCCCGAGCTGACCGCGGAGCGCTTCGTCCCCGACCCGTTCTCGGCCGATCCCGGCGCGCGGCTCTACCGCACGGGCGACCTCGGCCGCCGCCTGCCCGGCGGCGACATCGCGTTCGACGGCCGGGCCGACGAGCAGGTGAAGGTCCGCGGCTTCCGCGTGGAGACCGCCGAGATCGTCGCGGCGCTCGATGCCCAGCCCGGCGTCGTGGCGAGCGCCGTCGCGGCCCGCGACGACGGCCACGGCGACCGGCGGCTGATCGCCTACGTGGTGCCGGCGCCGGGCGTGGCGCCGCGCGCCGGGGCGCTGCGCGAGGCGCTCGCCGCGACGCTGCCGGACTACATGCTGCCGTCCCTGTTCATCGCCGTGGCCGCGCTCCCGCTCTCCGCCAGCGGCAAGGTCGACCGCGACGCGCTGCCCGAGCCCGACGCCGGCAACGTCCTCCGCGAGGAGACCCCGTCGCGCGAGCCGACGCCCCTCGAGGCGCGCCTGGCGTCCATCGTCGCCTCGCTGCTCGACGTCGATCGCGTCGGCGTGGACGACAACTTCTTCCTCCTGGGCGGCCACTCGCTCCTGGGGACGCAGCTGATCGCCCGCGTCCGCCAGACGTTCGGCGTCGACGTCGGCCTGCGCGCGCTCTTCGACCAGCCGACGGTGGCCGCCCTCGCCGCCGAGATCGAGCGCGCGATCGAGGCGCGGCTGGAAGCGGCGTGACCCGGCGTCGCCCATGACGGCCCTCGACGCGCGCGCGGCGGGAGCGCTGAGCCTCTACCATCTCCTCGACCCCGACGTCCTGGCCGATCCCTACCCGCTCTACCGGCGGCTGCGGACGGAGGCGCCCGTCCACTGGGACCCGTTCCTGCACGCCTGGGTCGTGACGCGCTACGCCGACGTCGTCGTGGTGCTCCACCGGTTCTCGGCGGACCGGACGCCCACGCCCGAGCAGCTCGCCGCGATGGGCCTGGAGGAGCTGACGCCGGTCGCGCGCGTGATGGTGCGCCAGATGCTCTTCCTCGACCCGCCGGCGCACACCCGCATCCGCGGGCTGGCGGCGCAGGCGTTCACGCCGCGACGGGTCGCGGCGCTCCGCGCGCACATCCAGGAGATCGCGGACCGCCTCGTCGAGGCCGCGCGACCGCGCGGGCGGATGGACGTCATCGCCGACCTGGCCGCGCCGCTGCCGGCGATCGTCACCGCCGAGATGCTGGGCGTGCCCGTCGAGGACCACGCGCTGCTGAAGGGCTGGAGCGCCGACTTCGCGGAGATCCTCGGCAACTTCCAGCACAACCCCGACCGCGCCGCGCGCGTGCTGCGCGCGACCGAGGAGATGACCGACTACTTCCGGGCGGCGATCGCCGAGCAGCGCCGCCGGCCGCGCGAGGGCCTCATCGGCAGCCTCATGGCCGCCGAGATCGACGGCGACCGGTTCACCGAGGACGAGATCATCGCCAACGTCATCATCACGATGGTCGGCGGCCAGGAGACGACGACGAACCTCATCGGCAACGGCGTGCTCACGCTGCTCCGGTACCCCGGGGAGCTCCGGCGGCTGCGCGACGACCTGTCGCTGGTCCCCTCCGCGGTCGAGGAGCTGCTGCGCTACGAGAGCCCGAGCCAGCACACGGCCCGGCTGGCGCCCGACGACGTCGAGCTGGGCGGCCGGCGCATCCGCCGGCGGCAGGCCGTGATCGCGGTGATGGGCGCGGCCAATCGCGACCCCGAGCGCTTTCCCGACCCCGACCGCCTCGACCTCGCGAGGACGGACAACCGCCACCTCGCGTTCGGCTGGGCCGCCCACTTCTGCTTCGGGGCGCCGCTGGCCCGCGTCGAGGGGCAGGTGGCGCTCGAGACCATCGTGCGGCGGCTGCCCGACCTGCGCCTGCTGCCGGAGCCGCTCGCCTGGCGGACGAACCTCGGCCTGCGCGGGCTCACCGCGCTGCCCGTGGCGTTCGGTCGATGAGGCGCGAGGCGCTCGACGCCTACCTCCAGCGGGTCGAGGAGGAGCGGGCCCGGGACGTCATCGTCCCGCGCCGGCGGCGGGCCGGCGAGCGCGCGCCCGCGTCGTTCGCCCAGCGACAGCTCTGGCTCCACGCGCGCCTGGCGCCAGGCGCGCCCGTCTACAACGAGTCCATCACGATCCACCGCGACGGCCCCCTCGACGTCGCCGCGCTCGAGCAGGGCCTGGCCGAGATCCTGCGGCGGCACGAGGCCTGGCGCACGACCTTCGCCGCCGAGGACGGCGAGCTGTGGCAGGTCGTCCACGACCCGCCGCCGGTCCGCCTCCCCGTCGACGACCTGAGCGAGCTGCCGCCCGACGAGCGGGAGCGCGAGGCGCTCCGGCTGGCGACGGACGACGCGCGCCGGCCCTTCGACCTCGAGCGCGGGCCGCTCGTGCGGCCGCGGCTCGTCCGGCTCACGCGCGACCGGCACCGCCTCTTCCTCGCGCTCCACCACATCGTCTTCGACGGCGTGTCGATCTACGGCGTGCTGCTTCCGGAGCTCGCGGCGCTCCACGAGGCGTTCGCGGCGGGACGCCGGCCGGCGCTGCCCGAGCCGCCCGTGCAGTACGCGGACTTCGCCGCCTGGCAGCACGCGTGGGTGGAGAGCGTCGAGGCCGCGCGCCAGCTCGACTTCTGGCGGGCCCGGCTGGCCGACGCCCCGGGAGCGCTGCCGCTCCCCGTCGACCGCCCGCGTCCGGCCGCGCAGACGTTCGCGGGCGCGATGGAGCGGCTGGCGATACCGCCGGCGCTCGCCGACGCGCTGAAGGCCGCCGGCCGCCGCGAGGGCGCCACCTTCTACATGACGATGCTGGCCGCCTTCGCCACGGTGCTCCACCGCTACAGCGGCCACGATGACATCGTCCTGGGCTCCGTGACCTCCGGACGCAAGCGTCCCGAGGTCGAGGCGCTCCTCGGCTACTTCGTCAACCCGGTCGCGCTGCGCCTCGACCTCTCGGGCGACGCGCCCTTCACCGAGCTGCTGCGCCGCGTGCGCGACGCGGTGCTCGACGCGCTCGCGAACGACGGGATCCCGTTCGAGCGCGTGGTCGCCGCGGTGCGGCCCGACCGCGAGGCGGCCCGGAACCCCCTGTTCCAGGTGATGTTCTCGATGGAGCCCGCGGCGACGCCACCCGCCGGCTGGCGGATCACCCAGCCGGACGTGGAGACGGGCGCCAGCAAGATGGACCTCTACCTCGAGATGGAGGAGCAGGCGGGACGCGTGGCCGGCCGCTTCTTCTACAGCACGGACCTGTTCGACGCGGCCACGATCCGCCGCATGGCCGGTCACCTGTCGACGCTCCTCGAGGGGATCGCCGCCGATCCGACCCGCCGGCTCCTCGCGCTTCCCCTGCTGACGCCGGCCGAGCGGCACCGCCTGCTCGTCGAGTGGAACCGCACCGAGGCGCCGTACCCGGCGACGAGCACGGTCCACGAGGTGTTCGCGGCGGCCGCGCGGCGCGACCCCCGCCGCGTCGCCGTCGTCCACGAGTCGCGCCGGATGACCTACGCCGAGCTGGACGCCCGCGCCAGCGGTCTCGCCCACCGGCTGCGGGCGCTCGGCGTCGGCCCCGACCGGCGCGTCGCCGTGGCGATGGAGCGGTCGCCGGAGCTGATCGTCGCGCTGCTGGCCATCCTCAAGGCGGGCGGCGCGTACGTGCCGCTCGACCCTTCCTACCCGCCGGGCCTGCTCCGCTTCATGCTCGACGACGCCGACGCCGCCGCCGTGATCACCGACAGCCGGCTCCTGCGGCGACTCCCGGAGGCGCGCCCCGTGACGGTCTGCCTCGACGCGATCGGCGCCGAGGCGCTGGCGGCGGCCGGGGCGCCGCGCTCGCACGCCGGCCCGGATCACCTCGCCTACGCGATCTACACCTCCGGCTCGACGGGGCGACCCAAGGGCGTCGCGGTCCCCCACCGCGCCGTGCTGCGGCTGCTCTTCGGCGCCGACTACGTGAGCCTCGGCCCCGACGAGGTGCTCCTCCAGGCCGCCTCGGTGTCGTTCGACGCCTCGGTCTTCGAGATCTGGGGCGCCCTGCTCCACGGCGGCCGCCTGGTGCTCTTCCCCGAGCGCGTGCCGACCCCCGCGGCGCTGCGCGAGATCGTCCGGCGCGAGGGCGTGACGACGCTCTGGCTCACGGCCTCGCTGTTCAACGAGGTGATGGACGCGGACCCCGGCGCGCTCGCCGGCGTCCGCCAGCTCCTCACCGGCGGCGAGCCGCTGTCGGCGCCGCACGTGCGCCGCGCGCTCGAGCGCCTGCCCGGGACGCGGCTCGTCAACGGCTACGGGCCGACGGAGACCTGCGTCTTCGCCTGCTGCCACGCGATCGTCGAGCCTCCCGGCGGGTCGTCCGTCCCCATCGGGCGGCCGATCGCGAACACGCGCGTCTACGTCCTCGACCGCGCGATGCAGCCGGTGCCCGTGGGCGTGCTCGGCGAGCTGCACGTCGGCGGCCCCGGCGTCGCGCGCGGGTACCTGCGGCGGCCCGACCTCACGGCGGAGCGGTTCGTTCCCGACCCCTACGGCGTCTCCGGCGAGCGCCTGTACCGCACCGGCGATCTCGCCCGCTGGCGCGCCGACGGCACGATCGAGTTCGCCGGCCGGATGGACAACCAGGTCAAGATCCGCGGCTTCCGCGTGGAGCCCGGCGAGATCGAGGCGGTCCTCGGCGAGCACCCCGGCGTGCTCCGCGCGACGGTGACGACGACGACGCGCGGCGGCGACCGCGCCCTCGTTGCCCACGTCGTTCCCCGCCCGGGCCAGGCGGTGCCGGCGCACGCGCTGCGACAGCACCTGGCCGACCGGCTGCCCCCGCACATGGTGCCCTCGTCGTTCGTGATCCTCGACGCGCTGCCGCTGACGCCGTCCGGCAAGGTCGACCGCCGCGCGCTTCCGGCGCCGGCGCCGGAGCGCGGCGACATCGTGGCGCCCCGCGACCCGCTGGAGGCCGCGCTCGCCCGCCGGTGGGAGGACCTCCTCGGCGTGCGCCCCGTGGGCGTGACCGACGACTTCTTCCAGCTCGGCGGGCACTCGCTGCTCGCCGTCCGTCTCGTCCGGCAGATCGAGGAGCTGTGCGGGGTGACGCTGCCACTCGCCACGCTCTACGCGCGCACCACGGTGGAGTCGCTCGCCGCCGCCATCGTCGAGGGCGACCACGGCTCGTTCGCGGAGCCCGTCGTCACGCTGAACGGCGGCGGGACGAGGCCGCCGCTCTTCTTCTTCCACGGCGACCTCGACGGCGGCGGCTTCTACTGCGTGCGCCTGGCGCGCCACCTCGGCCCCGACCAGCCGCTCCACGTCGTCCACCCGCTCGGCCTGCGCGGGGGCGACGTGCCGCCGACGATCCCGGAGATGGCCGAGGCTCACGTCCGGGCCCTGCGAGCCGTCCAGCCCGCGGGGCCCTACCGCCTCGGCGGCTACTGCAACGGCGGCCTCGTGGCGTTCGAGACGGCCTGCCGCCTCGAGCGCGAGGGCGAGCGGGTCGATCTCGTGGCGCTCGTCGCCGCCGTGCCGGACACGCGGCTCGCGTGGCTCGACGCCGCGCTCGGCGCGCTGCCCGGACGCGAGGGGGCGGGCCGCTGGGTCGGCCGGGCCCGGACCGTCCTCGACCGTCTCCGGCAGTCGGCGCCCGCCGGCCGGGCGCGCGTGCTCCTCGCCACGGCTCTCAGGCTCGCGAGCCGCGACGCGGCCGGACGCCGGCCGCCGGCGCCGCCGCCGTCCTTCTCGCGCTACCCCGAGCTCTACGACGCCTACTTCGACGCCGTGAGGAGCTACGTGCCGCGGCGCTGCGAGGCGCCGCTCGTCGTCCTGTGGCCGGCGGGGCAGCCTCGGGTGGGCGCCGACGACGGCACGCTCGGCTGGGGGCGGCTCGCGTCGTCCGTCCGCGTCGAGAGCCTTCCCGGCGACCACAACACGATCGTCACCGAGCACGTCGCGCTCGTCGCGGGCCGGCTCGCCGAGCCTCTCGCGATGCTGAGGGGGACGGCCGTCGAGGCCCCGACGCCCCGGGCCGGGCGGCCGCGGCCCCGGGGCCGCCGGGCGCTCGCGGCGCTCGTGCGACGAGGCGCCCTGTCGATCGCGCGGCCGCTCGTCCGCGCCGCCGTGGCCACGGGGCCCGGCCTCCGGGCGGTGAACGCCGCCCACGCGCGGCTGCCCCTCGCCCACAAGCGGCGGTTCTTCCACTACTTCGGCGAGGAGCCGATCCGCCTCGAGGGCGCGTGGACGGCCACGATCGCGGGACGCCGGCTGCGGCTGCCGCTGCACCAGGAGTTCGCGCTGTCGTGGAGCGCCGTCCTCGCCTTCGAGGGCTACGACGTCGAGGTCCACGCGTTCTACGAGGCGCTGCTCCGCTCGCCGGCGCCCCCGCGCGCGGTGCTCGACGTGGGCGCCAACCACGGCCTGCACTCGCTCAAGTTCCTGGCCCACGGCGCGCGCGTGGTCTCGGTGGAGCCGAACCCGGCGTGCCACGCCTACCTCCGCGAGGCGTGCGCGCTGAACGGTCTGGCGTGCGAGATCGCGCCGGTGGCGCTGGGCGAGCACCCGGGCACGGTGGAGCTGGCGATCCCCGACGGCCTGACCTACCTGGCGACGACGACGCCGGGCGTCCGCGACCGCTGGGCGAGCGCGACCGAGGTCGCGACGCTCGGCGTGCCGCAGACGACCGTCGACGACCTGGTGGCGGCGCGCGGCCTCGTCCCCGATCTCCTCAAGATCGACACGGAGGGCAACGAGCTGGCGGTGCTCCGCGGCGCGCGGCGGACGCTGGCGAGCGCGCGCCCCCTGGTCGTGTTCGAGAGCTGGCGTGGCGACGGCAACCGGAAGCCGATCTTCGAGGCGCTGGACGCCGCCGCCTACGGCGTCGACGCCCTGCGCTTCCCCCACCGCGCGCCGGAGCCGATGTCGCCGGAGACGTTCCTGGCGTCGCCGGCGACGAACTTCGTGGCGTTCCCCCGGCGACCCTGACGGGGCCCCGGCGCGCCGCCGGCCGGTCGCGACGGGCGCCCGACGCTACGACGCCGCCATCTCGAGCAGCATCTCCGTGTAGGCGCGGACGCCGAGCCGCACGTTCTCCAGCGAGATGCGCTCGTCGTTGCCGTGGATCGCCCGCAGCTCCGCCTCCTCGAGCACGAAGGGCGCGAAACCGTAGGCCTGGAGCCCCATGCCGCGGAAGGTCCAGTTGTCGGTGAACCCCGTCAGGATGCGCGGCGCCACGACGGCGCCGGGGGCGCGCCGGCGGATCGCGTCGGCGAGCGCCTTGTAGAGCCCGGTGTCGGGGGGCGACAGGTTCGCCTTCTTCGGCGGCGAGACCACGGCGACCTCGACCTGGTCGTCGGCGATCGTCCGCCTCACCCAGTCGACGACCTCGTCGGGATCGTCGCCGGCCAGCAGCCGGCAGTCGATCTCCGCGGTGGCCTCGGGCGGGATCACGTTGCGCTTCTCGCTGCCCTTCAGCATGTTGACGGCGAACGTGGTCCGCACCATCGCCGCGCGCGCCGGGCTCGACAGGAACCGCCAGCGGAAGGCGGGATCGTCCAGCGAGCGCGCCAGGTCGTCGAAGCCCGCCGCCTCCTCGGGCGGCGCGACCATGGCCCAGCGCGCGAAGAACTCCTGGACCTCGGGCAGCACGCGCAGCGGCCGCTCGGCGTCGAGCAGCCGGCCGAGGGCCCGCACCAGGCGGTGGGGCGCCGTGCCCGGCCACGGCATCGACCCGTGGCCCGGCGCCGCCCGCGCGGTGAGGCGCAGCGGGAGCCCGGTCTTCTCCGACACGTCGACGACGCCGAGCGGCGGGCGGCCGCCGGCGCCGGCGTGGATGCCGCCGAACTCGCCCAGCGCGTACTCGGCTCCCGACAGCCACTGCGGCCGTTCCTCGGCGACGAAGCGGGCGCCGTACGTGCTGCCCGCCTCCTCGTCGGCCGTCGCCAGGAGGATCAGGTCGCGCTCCAGGGGCACGCGCGCCCGCCGGATCGCCAGCACGGCGACGAGCTGGAGGATGCCGATGCCCTTCATGTCGAGGGCGCCCCGCCCGTAGAGGTAGCCGTCCCGGATCTCGCCGCCGAAGGGATCGACCGTCCAGTACCGCCGGTCGGCGTAGACGACGTCGATGTGGTGGTGGAGGACGATGCCGCCGAGGGCGCCGCCGCCGCCCACGCGGGCGACGAGGTTGGCGCGGCCGGGCGCCGACTCCACGATCTCGCTGGCGACGCCCTCCCGCTCCAGCGCCCCGGCGAGGAAGCGCGCGCCCGCGATCTCGCCGCCCGGGGGGTTGGTCGTGTCGATCATGAGGTAGCGGCGCAGCGTGTCGATCGCTTCCTCGCCCAGCGCGGCCCAGTCCATCATCTCTCGCTCCTGCCTCGTGAGGCTCGCCGGATCGACCAACGACCGCGGCCGGCGGCTGGCGCCGGCGTCTCGCCGTCGGCGTATTCCGCGGGACTCATCAGCGCATGCGCGGCGTGAAGCTCTTCACGGAGACGTACTGGTCGGGCCACGGCAGGTCGTGACCCTGCTCCCAGGCGGCGTGGCGCGTCCAGTAGGGGTCGTAGAGGTGGCCGCGGGCGAGCACGCAGAGGTCGGCGCGCCCGGCGGCGAGGATCGAGTTGACGTCCGCGTGGGAGGAGATGTTGCCGACGGTCATCGTCGGCACGCCCGCCTCGTGGCGGATCCGGTCGCTGAACGGGGTCTGGTAGAGCCGGCCGTAGACGGGCTGCTGGTGGGCCACCGTCTGGCCGGTCGAGACCGTGACGATGTCGCAGCCGTGGGCGGCGAGGCTGCGCGCGACCTCGACGGCCTCGCCGGCGGTGAGCCCGCCCTCGGCCCAGTCGCAGGCGGAGATCTTCACCGACAGCGGCTTCGGCGCCGGCCAGGCGGCCCGCACGGCGTCGAGGACCTCCAGCGGGTAGCGCAGCCGGCCGGCGAGGCTTCCGCCGTACTCGTCGTCGCGCACGTTGGTGAGCGGCGAGATGAACGAGGCGAGCAGGTAGCCGTGCGCCATGTGCAGCTCCAGCATGTCGAAGCCGGCCTCGTCCGCCATGGCCGTCGCGCGGACGAACTGATCGCGCACGAGATCCATGTCGGCCCGGTCCATGGCCTTCGGCACCTGGCTGTGCGGCAGGTACGGGATCGCCGACGCGGAGATCAGCGGCCAGGCGCCCTCGGCGAGCGGCTCGTCGATGCCCTCCCAGAGCCGCCGCGTGGCGCCCTTGCGCCCGGCGTGGGCGAGCTGGACCCCGATCCGGGCGCGGGTGTGGCGGTGGACGAAGTCGACGATCCGCCGCCACGCGACCACGTGCTCGCCCTTGTACATGCCCGTGCAGCCCGGGCTGATGCGGCCCTCGCGGCTCACGTCCGTCATCTCGGCGATCACGAGCGCGGCGCCGCCGACGGCCCGCGAGCCGAGGTTCACGAGGTGCCAGTCGTTCGGCGTCCCGTCCTCGGCGGAGTACTGGCACATCGGCGAGACCACGACGCGGTTGTCGAGCACCATCTCGCGCAGCCGGAAGGGCGTGAACATCGGCGGCGGCGCCGGCGGCCCGGCCAGCCGGACGCCGGCCTGGTCCGCGGCCCGGGCCGCGAACCAGCGGTCGACCGTCTCGACGAACTTCGGGTCGCGCACCCTCAGGTTCTCGTGGGTGACGCGGAGGCTGCGCGTCAGGAGGCTGAAGGCGAACTGCAGCGGCTCGAGGCCCACGTAGCGCTCCGTCTGCTCGAACCACTCGAGGCTCACCTGCGCCGCCCGCTGGAGGGCCTCGACGTGCGGCCGCCGCTCCTCCTCGTAGGCCGCGAGCGCCGCCGGCACGTCCCCACCCCGGCCGAGCGCCGCGGCCAGCGCGATCGCGTCCTCCATCGCGAGCTTCGTCCCCGAGCCGACGGAGAAGTGCGCGGTGTGCGCCGCGTCGCCCAGCAGGACCACGTTGCCCCAGTGCCACCGGGCGTTCTTCACGGTGGGGAAGGACCGCCACAGCGAGCGGTTCTTGAGGATGCGGTGGCCGGCCAGCTCCCGGGCGAAGAGGCGCTCGGCGAAGGCGACCGTCTCGTCCTCGCTCGCCCGGTCGAGCCCGGCGCGCCGCCACGTCGGCTCCGTGCACTCGAGGATGAACGTCGAGGCGCCCGGGGCGTAGCGGTAGGCGTGGACGCGCCAGAGCCCGTGCTCGCTCTCCTTGAAGATGAACGTGAACGCCGAGTACGGGAACGTGGTGCCGAGCCAGACGAAGCGGTTCGGCCGCCAGTCGATGCGAGGCTCGAAGCGATCGGCGTGGCGGGCGCGGATCGTGCTGTTGACGCCGTCGGCGGCCACCAGGACGTCGGCGTCGCGCCACGGCTCGAGGTCGGCGACCTCTCGCTGGAACTCGAGCCTCACCCCGAGCGCGCGGCACCGGCGCTGGAGGATGTCGAGGAGGACCTGGCGGCCGAGGCCGGAGAACCCGTGGCCGGTGGAGGTCAGCACCTGGCCCTGGTAGTGGATGTCGATGTCGTCCCAGTGGGCGAGGGCGCCGGTGATGGCGCCGTGGCTCTCGGGGTCGGCGGCGGCGAACGTCTCGAGCGTGGCGTCGGAGAAGACGACGCCGAAGCCGAACGTGTCGTCGGGGCGGTTGCGCTCGACGACGGTGACCTCGTGGGCCGGGTCGGCCCGCTTCATCAGGATGGCCAGGTAGAGCCCGGCCGGGCCGCCGCCGACGATGGCGATCTTCACACGGGGATTGTACCGGACGGGGCCGTCAGGCCCCCTGGCGCCCCGGCGACAGGAGCGCCGCGACCGGGACGCGGCCGCGCAGGCTCGCAAGCAGGAACCGCCACGCCATCTCGCGGCGATGCCCCCTGAGGCGCTCCTCCCCGAGGGCGACCAGCGCGAAGAGCCGGCGGAGGCGCGCGTCGGCGGCCGCCGCCCGGATCAGCGCGTCGGCCAGCCGCGGCCTGGCGAAGAGCCGGCGCTGGATGCGCACGGAGTCGGCCAGCTCCTCGCCGATCTCGGCCCGCCAGCGGGCCTCGTAGGGCGCCAGGCCGGCGGCGCTCGTGTCGCCGGCGGCGAGGGCCTCGGCGGCCGCGGCGCCGGCGTGCTCGCCGGTGACCATCGCGTAGTAGATGCCCTCGCCCGTGTAGGCGTTGACGAAGCCGCCGGCGTCGCCGCACAGCAGGACGCCGTCGGCGACCGTCCGGGCGAGCGGGCCGCCGAGCGGCAGGCGATGCGCCTTGAAGTTGCCGGGGACCGAGCGCCCGCGGACGATCCCCCGCACCGCGGCCTCCTCCAGGAACTGCCGGTGCAGCTCGTGCGGGGCGTCGTCGAGCGATCGCAGGAACGAGACCAGGACGCCGACGCCGGCGTCGACGTGGCGCGCCTTGGGGAACACGTAGCCGTAGCCGGGCCAGCCGCGGTAGCCGTAGGCGACGTACATCGTGTCGGACCGCGGCACCGACAGATCGTCGAGCGGCGTCTCCTCCATGGTGTCGACCGCCAGCGTGTCGGGCGACGCGCGATCCGCGAGCCCGACGCTCCGGGCGACGACCCCGTTGATGCCGTCGGCGCCGATCACGAGGCGGGCGGTGAAGCGACGGCCGTCGACCGCGTGGACGGTGACGCCGTCGCCGCCGCGGTCGACCGCCCACACCCGGACGCCCTCGATCAGCTCGGCGCCCGCCGCCCGCGCCATGTCGACGAGCGCGGCGTCGAACTCCACCCGCCGGAACGTCAGGTAGAGCGGGCCCTCCATCTCGGCGACCACCGACGCCCCCGAGGGCGACTCCATGTGGACCCGGCGGACCTCGTGGAGCGCGACCCGCTCGCCCAGCGCCGCGGCGATCGCGGGGAAGCGCCGGAGGAGCCCGTGGCGCGCGCCGCCGCCGCACGGCTTGTCCCGCGGGAAGCGCTTGCGGTCGAGGAGGAGGGTGCGGACGCCGCGCGCGGCCAGCGTCATGGCGGCCGTCGCCCCCGCCGGCCCCGCGCCGACGACGATCGCGTCGGCCCACCGGTCCGCGCCGTGGCGCAGGCCCCGGACGCCGGGCGATCGCACCGGCTCCGTCGCTGGCGCGTGTATCGGCAGGCGCGAACCGGGGGACCATCGGGGGGGCCCCTCGCCCCCCCGATCCGGACCACTCCCCTCGCAGGCGCGCGCGCCGGGCATCATGCAGGCCCGGCATTATGTACCATGACGGCGATGCCCGAGTTCCTGCCCTTCGTCTCCCGGTGGTTCGAGACGACGTTCGGCCTCCCCACCCCGCCCCAGCGGGACGGCTGGGGGGCGATCGCCGCCGGCCGCGACACCTTGATCGTCGCGCCCACCGGCTCGGGCAAGACGCTGGCCGCCTTCCTCTGGGCGCTGGACCACCTGCACCGCCTGGGCCTCGAGCGGCGCCTCGAGGACCGCGTGCACGTGGTCTACGTCTCGCCGCTGCGGGCGCTCAACAACGACATCGAGAAGAACCTGCGCGAGCCGCTCGCGGGCATCAGGGAGGCGGCCGTCGCGTCGGGCCTCGCTCCGGCGGAGATCCGGATCGCCGTCAGGACCGGCGACACGCTGGCCGCCCAGCGCCAGGCGATGACGCGCAAGCCCCCGCACGTGCTGATCACCACGCCGGAGTCGCTCTACATCCTGCTCACGAGCGAGCGGTTCCGCCCCGCGCTGGCGACGACCCGCTTCGTCGTCGTCGACGAGGTGCACGCGCTGATGGGGAGCAAGCGCGGCGCCCACCTGGCGCTGTCGCTGGAGCGGCTCCAGGCCCTCGTCGAGGGGGCGGGCGGCGACCGGCCGCAGCGCATCGGCTGCTCGGCGACGGTCCGCCCCGTCGAGGACGCGCTGGCCTTCCTCACGGGCGCCACGGCCCGCGACCCCGCCGTCGTCGACGCGGGCTTCTCCCGCCCGCTCGACCTCGAGGTCGTCTCCCCCGTCGACGACTTCCTCACCGCCCGGAGCGACACCATCTGGGAGGCCACGCTCCAGCAGGTGGCCGAGCTGGTGGAGGCGCACCGGACGACGCTGGTCTTCGCCCAGAGCCGTCGCTCGGCCGAGCGGCTCGCCCGCGACCTGAACGACCGGATCCCGGGCGGCGTCGTCGCCGCCCACCACGGCTCGCTCTCGCGCCGGGCGCGGCTCGACGCCGAGCAGCGGCTCAAGAGCGGCTCGCTGAGGGCGCTGGTGGCGACGTCCTCGCTGGAGCTCGGGATCGACGTGGGAGCGATCGACCTGGTGATCCAGCTCCAGTCGCCGCGCAACGTGGCCGCCGCGCTGCAGCGCGTGGGCCGCGCCGGCCACCTGCTCTCGCGCGTGTCGAAGGGGCGGATCCTCGTCACGAGGGGCGAGGAGCTGGTGGAGGCGGCGGCGGTCGTCCGGTCGATCCGCGAGCGGGTGCTCGACCGCATCGCGGCCCCCGAGGCGCCCCTCGACGTGCTGGCCCAGCAGGTCGTGGCCTCCGTGGCCGCCGAGTCCATCGGCCTCGACGCGCTGCTCGCCCGCGTCAGGAACGCCGCGCCGTACCGCGCGCTCTCGCGCGAGGACTTCGTCTCGGTCGTCCGCGCGCTGGCCGAGCCGCTGCCCGCCGAGGTTCGCGGGGCCTCGCCGCGCATCCTGTGGGACCGCGTGAACGACCGCCTGCATCCGCGCCGGGGCGCGCGCTTCCTGGCGCTGACCTCGGGGGGGACGATCCCCGACGCCGGCCTCTACGACGTCTACGTCGCCGACACCGACCTCAAGGTCGGCACGCTGGACGAGGAGTTCGTCACCGAGAGCCTCCCCGGCGACGTCTTCCTGCTGGGGTCGAACGCGTGGAAGATCCTCAAGGTCCGCGGCGGCCGCGTGCTCGTCGAGGACGCGCACGGGATGTCGCCGACGATCCCGTTCTGGCGGGGCGAGCACCCGTCGCGGTCGTACGAGCTGGGGGTCGCCGTCGGCCGGCTCCGCCGCGACGCCGCCGATCGCCTGGACGACCCGGCCTTCGCCGAGTGGGCGCGGGCCGAGTGCGGTCTCGAGCCGCGGGCCGCCGCGGCGCTCCGCGCCTGGCTCGTGAAGGCCGGCGAGCTGCTGGACGGCGTCCCCGACGACCGCGGCATCGTCGTCGAGTCGTTCGCCGACGAGATGGGCGGCCGCCACGCCATGATCCACTCGGTCTTCGGCATGCGGATCAACGGGGCGTGGGGCATGGCGCTCCGCGAGAAGGTCCGCCGGGTCTTCGGGCTGCAGGCCGAGGCGAGCCACGTCGACGACGGCATCCTCCTGTCGTTCGCGCCCGGCCAGGCGCCGCCCGCGCCGCACCGCCTCGTCACGCTGGTGGAGCCCGACGAGGTGGAGACGCTCGTCGGCCGCGCCCTCATCGGCTCGCCGCTCTTCGCCACCCGATTCCGCCACGCCGCCGTCCGCGCGCTCTTCATCCCGCGGACGACGGGCGGCCAGCGCACGCCGGCCTACCTCATGAGGCTCAAGGCCGACGCGCTCATGGAGGCGGTGGGCGGCCTCGCGGAGTTCCCGATCGTGGCCGAAACGCTGCGCGAGTGCTCGACCGACGCGCTCGACGTGCCGAGGCTCAGGCGCCTGCTCGAGCGCCTCCACGACGGCGAGATGTGGACGCGGCACGTCGACACGCCGCTGCCCTCGCCGTTCGTCTACCCGCTGCTGCTGGCGTGGGACTGGGCCTACCTCGACGCCGGGCACGCGGAGGAGCGCCGGAGCGACGCCGTGGCGATGCGCAAGGCGTGGTCGGTCACGACCGGGCCGCTGCGCGAGGACATCGTGGCGGCGGTGGAGGCCGACCTCCAGAAGACGACGCCGGAGCGCCGCGCCCGCGACGCCAACGAGCTGGCGGCGATCCTCGACGACCTCGGCGACCTCGCCGAGGCGGAGCTGGCGGAGCGGTCGGCCGGCGATGCCGCGCCGCTGCTCGCGGCGCTGCGCGCCGAGGGCCGGGTGGCGCCGCTGGCGCTGCCGTCGGGGCTCGCGTGGATCCCGGCGACGGACGCGCCGCTCTACGCGAGACTGACCACCGACGACGGCCTCGAGCGCATCGCGCTGCGCGCGCTCCGCACGCGCGGGCCGGTGACCGCGGCGTGGCTCGGGCGCCGCTACGGCGTGGCCGAGGGCGACGCCGCGCGCGTGCTCGGGCGCCTGGTCGCCCGCGGCCTCGTCCGCGAGGGCCGGTTCCTGGCCGGCGCCTCCGGCCCGCAGTTCGTCCACATCGCGGTGCTCGACGAGGTCCAGCGCCGCCAGGTCCACGCCAGGCGCGTGCCGCGTCCCACGGCCGGCCCCGAGCAGCTCTCGTCGCTGCTGCTCGAGCGCCACCACCTGCACCCCGACCACCGGCTGACGGGCCCCCAGGGCGTGCTGGCGGCGCTCGAGCTCCTGCAGGGCGACGACCTCCCCGTCCGCGCGTGGGAGCAGGCGCTGCTCGCCGGCCGCGTCGAGGACTACCAGCGCGAGTGGCTCGACCGCCTGGGGCTCTCCGGCGAGATCGTGTGGACCGTGTTCGACGGCGGCTCCGGCGACCCGCGCCGCTCCGGGCGGGTCGGCGTCGCGCTCAGGGAGAACCTCGGCTGGCTCAGGGAGCGGCGCGAGACCGCGCCCGAGCTGGAGGCGCGCGTCAAGAACGTGCTGCTGCACCTCCAGCTCCGCGGGGCGTCGTTCGTCCAGGACCTCTCGCGCGTCACCGGCCTGTCGGGCCCCGAGACGCAGGCGGCGCTCTGGGACCTCTTCTGGGCCGGGCTCGTCACACCCGACTCGTTCAGCGCGATCGCCGCCGCGACGGCCCCCGCGCGGGCGGCGAGCCCCGCGGCGCGACGGTGGCGTCGCGGTCAGGCGCGGGGCGTCCGCCCCCACCTGCCCGTCGTCGGTCGCTGGAGCGCTCTCGGCGACGACGAGGCGCTCTCGCCGGAAGAGCGCGAGGAGGCGCGCGCCCACCTGCTGCTCTCGCGCTACGGCGTCGTGGCCCGCGAGCTGGTCCAGGGCGACTGGGCCACGCTGCGCCACACGCTGCTGCGCATGGAGTACGGCGGCGAGGTGGTGCGCGGCTACTTCGTCGAGGGCCTCTCGGGCGAGCAGTACGCGCTCGCCGAGGCGCTGCCGGGGCTCGAGGCGCGGCCGCGCCGCGCCGAGCCCCACGTGGTCGTCAGCGCCGTCGATCCGGCGAACCTCTGGGGCCGCGTGTTCGCGCTGACGCGGCTCGACGGCAGCCGCGCGCAGGCCACGCGCATCCCCCAGAACTGGCTCGTGTTCCGCGCCGGGCGCCCGGTGCTGCTGGCCGAGGGCCACGGCCGCGACCTGACGCCGCTCGCCGGCTGGGAGGCCGTCGACCTGCACGGCGCCGTCCGCGCGCTCGCCTCGCTGGTCGAGCGGCCGATCGCGCTCAGGCCCGTCCGCCGGCTCGAGGTCGCGACCTGGGACGGCCGCCCCGTCCGCGGGAGCCCCGCGATCGACGCGCTGCTCGCCGCCGGCTTCTCCGCCGACGGCCCGCGCGTCTGGTACGACGGCCACCCCGGGCCGAAGGTCTACTAGTGGCCGTCCCCGGGCGGCCGTCGACCCCGCGTCTCGCTCGGGGCGCCCGCGCGAAGCCCCGGCGCCCGTCGAGATCGCGATCGGCGACGGGCTCCGGCGTGGCGCCGGCCAGGATCGCGACGGCGCGCGTGTACGACCCGCCGAAGGCCGGGGAGGGCGAGCGCATCCTGGTCATGCGGCTCTGGCCCCGCGGCATCAGGAAGGACCGGGTCGACCGCTGGCTCCGCGAGCTGGGTCCGGTGGTGCCGCTCCTGCGCGCGTTCCGGGCGGGCAAGGTGACGTGGCCCGAGTACCGCCGGCGTTACCTGGCGGGGCTCCGCCGTCCCGAGGCCGCCGCCCGGCTGCGAGAGGTGAGGCAGGCGGCCAGGCGCGGCCCGGTCACGCTGCTCTGCGGCTGCCCCGACCCGAAGCGCTGCCACCGGACGCTGCTCCGCGACCGCCTCGTCCGTCGCCGGTCCGCCGGCTGAGCCGTCGCGCCCGGGAGCGGGGCCGGCCGCGCCGCCGGCCGTGGTGTAGACTTTCCGCCGTGCTGCGTCGGGTCGCAGGCCCACGTCGCGTCGTCGTCTCGTTCGTGCTCGCCGCACTCGCCGTGGCGGGCGCGGCCCGCGCCGAGCACGAGGTGTACTACCGCTACGTGGTCCTCGGCTACGTGAAGGACGCTGCCGGGCGGCCCGTGCGCGACGCGGCGGTGGAGCTCGTGCGCGACAGGACCGGGTTCTCCTACCTGGCGGAGACCGACGAGGACGGCCTGTTCATCCTGGTCGCGCGGCTGGGCGACGAGAGCGCCGGCGAGACGCTGACGCTGCGGGCGAACGGCCGGTCCACGACGCTGACGGCGCGCTTCGACCCGTCCAACCGCGTCGACGACCGCGGCACGCGCGTCGACCTCGAGGGCGCGCGCTTCGTCGAGCGCCAGGCGTCGTTCCGCCCGACGCTGGCGCGCCTCCTCGGCGCCTCGATCCACCGGTGATGGGGGACGACATGAAGACCGCAGGCAAGCGCGTCAAGGCGTACGTGCTCATCGAGACCTCGGCCGGCAAGGCCAAGACCGTCAAGCGCGAGCTGTCGAAGCTCAAGGCCGGGGCCTCCACCATGGTGCACCTGGACGGCATCACCGGCCCCTACGACTTCATCGCCATCGTCGAGGGCCCCACGCTCGACGCCGTCGGCCAGCTCGTCACCGACGGCATCGGGGCCATCGACGGCGTGACCCGCACGACGACGTGCGTGGCGGTCGCGATCGGCTGATGCGCGTCCTGATCGCGGGCGGCACGGAATTCATCAGCCTGCACCTGGTGCGAGCGCTGCTGCGGGGCGGCCACGAGGTGGTCACGCTGAACCGCGGGCGCCGCGCCGACCGCCTGCCCGCCGGCGTCCGGACGATCGCGTGCGACCGCAAGGACCACGCGGCGCTCCGGAAGGCGCTGGCCGGCGAGCGCGCCGACGCGCTTGTGGACGTCACCTACGCGCCGACGACGGGCGAGGACGTCGCCGCGCTCCTGGACGCGCTCGAGGGCCGCCTGGGCCACGCCGTCCTCGTCTCCACCGGGCGCGTGTACGACCACGCGCGGCCGATCCCCTTCGACGAGTCGACGCCCCGCACCCTCTACTGGGGCGAGTACGCGAAGAACAAGATCGCCGGCGAGGACGTCCTGCTCGCCCGCCACCGCGAGCGTGGCCTGCCCGTCACCATCGTCCGCCCCACCCACGTCTACGGCCCGATGAACACCCGCGACAACGAGACGTTCTTCTTCGACCGGCTCGTCCGCGGCCGCCCCGTCCTGGTCCCCGGCGACGGCGGCTGGCTCAGGCAGTTCGGCCACGTCGACGACCTCGCCGACGCCATCGTCGCGATGCTGGGCCATCGGCGGGCCTTCGGCCAGGCCTACAACGTCACCGGCGAGGAGGTCGTCACCCAGGTCGGCTTCGTCGAGCTGATCGCCGACGTCATCAAGCGCCCGCTCACGCTCGTGCCGGCGCCGGCGTCGTCCGGGGCGCCGTTCGGCCAGAACCTCGCCTACGACTGCCACGCCGTCTACACGACGACGAAGATCCGCGCCGAGCTGGGGATCCGCCCCTCGTGGACGCTGCCCTCGGGGCTGGCGCAGACGTTCGACTGGTACGTGCGCGAGGGGCTGGACCGCCGCGACGTGGACTTCTCCGCGGAGGACGGGCTGCTGAAGCGGCTCGGCTGACGGTGCCCCGCCGGCGTCGCCCCGTCACCGTCCTCGTCTACCGTCCCGACGAGGCCGAACGCTACGCGGGGCTCGTCCGCGGGCCCCGCGGCGCCGTCCGCGTCGCCGTCGCCTCGACGCCCGCCGAGGCCGAGCCGCTCGTCCCCGAGATCGACGCGCTCTGGGCCTGGAAGTTCCCTCCCGGGCTCTACGAGAAGGCCGGGCGCCTCGCCTGGGTGCAGGCGATGGGCGCAGGCGTCGATTCCGTGCTGGTGCCGGAGCTGCCGCGCCACGTGACGGTCACGCGGTCTCCCGGGATCTTCGGGCCGTGGATGGCGGAATACGTCCTCGGCTGGTGCCTCTGGGTGACCCAGCGGATGGAGACCTACCGCGAGGCGCAGCGCGAGCGCCGCTGGATCGGCAGCGTCCAGCCCGAGCGGCTCGCCGGCCGCACGCTGGTCGTCGTCGGCCTCGGCGACATCGGGCGCTCCATCGCCCGCGCCGCGTCGGCCGCCGGGCTGCGCGTGGTGGGCGTGAGCCGGAGCGGTCGCGCGGTGAAGGGCGTCGCGCGCGTCTACCGACACTCTGCCCTCGCCCGGGCGCTGGCGGAGGGGGACTTCCTCGCGCTGGTGCTGCCGCTCACGCCGGAGACGCGGGGCATGATCGGCGCGCAGGCGATCGGGGCGATGAGGCGCGAGGCGTGGCTGATCAACGTCGGTCGCGGGCCGCTGGTGGACGAGGACGCGCTGCTCTCCGCCCTCCGCGAGCGTCGCATCGCGGGGGCCATCCTCGACGTCTTCGCCGTCGAGCCGCTGCCGGCCGATCACCCGTTCTGGGCGATGGAGAACGTCGTCGTCACGCCGCACGTCTCCGGCCCCGATCTCCCCGAGGCCATCGCCCCGGTGTTCAACGAGAACCTCGCGCGGTTCGTGGCGGGCCGGCCGCTCCGGCACGTGGTCGATCGCCGGCGCGGGTACTGACGTGGCCGGGCGCCGGCGCAGCGTCCACTGGACGTTCCCCGGCCGGCCCTGGCTCGAGCACCTGAGGCTCGTCGAGGACGACGGAGGCGTGGCCGCCGACGGTGTCGTCCTCGGAACCCTCGACGGCGACCCGTTCCGCATGCGCTACCGGGTGCGATGCGACGGCGGATGGCCCTGCCGCGAGGTGAGCGTCGCCTCGCTCGACGAGGGCGGGCCGACGCTGGCGCTCCTTTCCGCCCCAACCATGGGGTGTCCACGAAACCGGGGCAACTCCAAACGTCGTCGTCACCGCCCCGGCCGTCCCCGCCAGCCGCGTGACCGTCAGCACGTTGCCCTGCCCGTCGTACGTGTACTCCGTCCGCCGGTTCACGGCGTCCACCATCGCCGTCACCCGGTGGCTCGCGTCCCGCGTGTACGTCGTCGTCTGGGCGATCGCCGTGCCGTGGGCCACGGTGTCGGTCGCCGTGTAGCTCGCGCCGCGCGCACGTCGGCGCGCAGGATCGGCCACGCCATTCAGAATGTCAATGCATTTCTTCCGGCCGCAATGCGCCATTGAATGGATCCGCCGAAAGATTGGATGAATCTGCTGGCGCCGGCCGGCTCCGCTCGTCACGTGACGGACATTCTCACGAATGCGAAATGGCTTCCCGACGTGAGTGGCGGCACTGGCGCATTCAGGCCATTGCCGGCGGGGCGCCCCTCTGACATGGCGGAGCGACTGTTCAGGCGCGACATCCGGCGGCGCCCATCCGGCCCGTCGCGACCGTCCACCGCCTGGCGCCGGAACCGCGGCCGCGGCAGCCGCTGCTACTTCTTCGAGATCAGGAACCGCCCGAGGGCCAGGTGGGGCAGCCCCGAGCGCTCGAAGGTGTCGAGCGCGTCGGCCGGGGAGGCGACGAGGGGCTCGCCGTGCAGGTTGAACGAGGTGTTGAGGACGGCGCCGATCCCCGTCCGGCGCTCGAACTCCCTGATCACCCGGTGGTACCCGGGGTTCCAGGCCTCGTCGAGGATGTGGGCCCGCGCGGTGCCGTCGTGGGGGTGGACGGCGGCAGCGATCTGGTCGCGGCGCTTCGGCTCGGTGGCGAACGCCAGCATCATGTACGGCGACGCCAGCCCCTTGGGGTTCACCAGGTAGTCGGCCTCGCGCTCCCCGAGGACCGTCGGCGCGAACGGCATCCAGAAGTCGCGGTTCTTGATCATCCGGTTGATCAGCGCGACCACCCGGGGATCCGACGGGTTGGCGAGGATCGAGCGGTTGCCGAGGGCCCGCGCTCCGAACTCCATCCGCCCCGCGCAGCGGGCCACGACCCCGTCGCTCACCAGCAGCTCGGCGATCCTCTCCTCGATCCGCTCGTGCTCGCTCACGCGGTGCCGCGTCGCCACGTCGCGGGAGCGGATCAGCGCCTCGACCTCGGCGTCGTCGATCGCCGGCCCGAGGTACGCCGGGCCGAACGGCCGCGGCGACGGCGCCACGCCCCGGCGCTCGCATTCCGCGACGTAGGCCAGGTACGCGGCGCCGACGGCGTTGGACTCGTCGCCGCACGACGGGAAGACGAAGAGGTCGCGCACCCACGGCTCGGCGGCGATGAGCATGTTGGCCTTGACGTTCATGAAGACGCCGCCGCCCAGCGCCAGGCGATCGCCGCCGTGGCGCGACTGCATGAGCCGCGCCCACGCCAGCAGCGCGTCCTCCAGCAGCTTCTGCGCTCCGCCCGCGATGGCGTCGAAGCGCTGCCCGAGCGTGGCCTCGAGCAGGAGGCGATAGCGCGGGCCGCGGCGCTTCCACGCGAAGCGGCAGGGTGTGTCCTCGACCAGGTCGAAGACCTCGCGCAGCGACGCCGCCGCGCGCTCGGCGGCCCGCGCCGGCGCGTACGGCGCCAGCCCCATCACCTTGTACTCGTGCTCGCCGAACTTCATCCCGAGGAGCAGCGTGACGAAGGAGTAGAAGGCGCCGAGCGAGCCGGGGGCGCTCGGCGTCGCCTCCCGCCGGTCCAGCGACGTCCCCCGCGCGACCGACGCCGTGGCGCAGAGCCCGTCGCCGGAGTTGTCGCTGGTGAGGACCAGCGCCGGCTGGCCGGAGAACGGCGCGCCGAAGTACGCGGCGGCGGCGTGGCAGAGGTGGTGGTCGAGCGTGACGATGCGGTCGGCGGCGATCCCGAGGTGCCCGGTCACGAGCCCCAGGCGCTCCTCGTGGGAGAGCCCGAACTTCCCCGGAGCGCGGGCGGCGAGCCCGAGCCGGGCGCCCAGCTTCCGGGCCCGGCGGCGGAGCCCGCCCGGGGGATCGATCTGCACGCCGTAGTAGCGCCGCGCGTACGCCTCGTCGTGCAGCACGCGGTTCATCCACTCTCGCGCCGCCGCGCGGGCCCCGGCGAGCGCGACGACGTCGATGTCGGCCGGCGCCAGCCGCGCCTCGCGCAGCAGCGCGTCGATGGCCAGGCGCGGGTAGCCGGCGTCGTTCTTCAGGCGCGTGAAGCGCTCCTCGGAGGCGCAGCCGACGATCTCGCCGTCGCGCAGGATGGCCGCCGTCGCGCAGTGGGTCTCGCTGATACCGAGGACGATCACGGGGCGATCTTAGCAGACGGGCCCGCCGCGGCCGCGATCCGGCGGCGGCGCGGCGAGCGGGCCGGGGCGAGGAGGCCGGCGCGCGGCCGGCGCTCCCCGCCCCGCGGCGGTCAGGACTTCGACAGGGCCGCGACGATCTCCCGGCAGAACGCCGGCAGGTCGTCGGGCTTGCGCGAGGTGATCAGGTTGCCGTCGACGACCACCTCGGCGTCCTTCCAGTCGGCGCCGGCGGCCACCAGGTCGTCCTTGATCGAGAAGAACGACGTGGCCTTGCGCCCTTTCAGGATGCCGGCCGAGACGAGCATCCAGCCGGCGTGGCAGATGGCGGCCACGACCTTGCCCTGCTGGGCGGCCTCGCGCACGAGCTGGACCATGGCCGGGTGGCGCCGCATCATGTCCGGCGCGTAGCCGCCGGGCACGACGACGGCGTCGAACTCGACCGCCTTCACCTGATCGGCCTGCACGTCGACGTTGACGGGATAGCCGTGCTTCGACGTGTACGACGTCGCGCCGCCCGCGCCGACCACCTTGACCTCGGCCCCCTCCTCCCGGAGCCGGTAGTAGGGCACCCAGAGCTCCATCTCCTGGTACATGTTCTCGGCGAGGATCGCGACCCGCTTGCCGGAGAGCTTCATGACACCTCCCGTTCAGGACTTGCGCGACGTCTTCGAGAAGAACGTCCCGACCAGCGGCCGCATCTGGGTGCCGCCGCACTGGGGGCACGTCGCGGTGTTCTTGTCGTGCTCGCTGATCGTCATGGTCAGGGTCACCTCGCGCTGGCACTTCTCGCAGAAGTACTCGTACTGGGGCATGGCCTCACCTCATCCCAGGTTGACGACGACGGATTTCACCTCGGTGTACTCCTCGATCCCCTCGTGTCCGCCCTCCCGTCCCAGGCCGGACTCCTTGAACCCGCCGAACGGGATCTCATGAGTGTACCCCGTGGCGTCGTTGGCGCCGACGAGGCCGTACTCGAGCTGCTCGGCCACCCGCATGAGCCGCGCCAGGTCGCGCGTGTAGAAGTACGCGGCGAGGCCGAAGCGGGTGGCGTTCGCCCGCTGCACGACCTCCTCCTCGGTGTCGAAGAGGAGGACCGGCGCGGCCGGCCCGAAGATCTCCTCCTGGGCGATCGGCATGTCGTCCGTCACGTCCAGGAGGACGGCGGGCGCGTAGAAGAAGCCTCGCCGGTGGACGCCCTCGGTCAGGTAGTGGCCGCCGGTGACGAGCCGCGCGCCGCGCTCGACGGCGTCCTCGACGAGCGCGTGGACCTTCGCCCGCGTCTCCTCGTTGATCAGCGGGCCGACCTGGGCGCCGGGCTCGAAGCCGGGGGCGACCTTCAGGCGCTTCACGGACTCCACGAAGGCGGGGACGAACCGGCCGGCGATGCCGCGCTGGACGTAGATCCGGTTGGCGCAGATGCAGGACTGGCCGCCCACCCGCAGGAACTTCATGGCGACGGCGCCCTCGACGGCGGCGGGCAGGTCGGCGTCGTCGAAGACGATGAACGGGGCGTTGCCGCCCAGCTCGAACGACAGCCGCTTGATCTGCCTGGCGGCGGCCTCCATGATCCCCTTGCCCACGTCCGTGGAGCCGGTGAAGCCGATCTTCCGGATGAGCGGGTGCGTGAGCAACTCGTTGCCGACCAGCCGCGAGCGGTTCGTCGTGAGCACGTTGAAGACGCCGCGGGGCAGCCCCGCGTCCTCGGCGATCCTCGCGATGGCGAGCGCCGTCAGCGGCGTGGCGGACGCGGGCTTCAGCACCACCGTGCAGCCGGCGGCCAGCGCCGGGGCGATCTTGCGCGTGACCATGGTCGCCGGGAAGTTCCACGGCGTCACCGCCGCCACGGGCCCGATCGGCTGGTGGAGCACCCAGTAGCGCTTGCCGGGCTGGGGCGAGGCCACCCACTCGCCGGCCATGCGGCGGGCCTCCTCGGCGAACCAGCCGAAGTAGCCCAGCGAGAACTGGACCTCCTTCCTCGCCTCCTCGAACGGCTTGCCGTTCTCGAGCGTGATCAGCCGCGCCAGCTCGTCGCGCCGCTCCTCCATCAGCTCCTGGATCGCCAGCAGGAAGCGCCCGCGGTCCTTCGGGGCCAGCGACGACCACTCCCGGAACGCCGCGTGGGCGGCGTGGGCGGCGCGCTGGATCTCCGGGGCGGCGCCGTTGGTCACGGTGGCCACGACGGACTGGTCGGCCGGGTTGACGATGTCGAACGTCGAGCCGCCTTCGGCGAGCACCCACTCGCCGTCGATGAACATGCGCCGGACGTCGTCGGCCATCTGGCTCCCCCCGGGGGCGGCCGGACTCGCGGTCCGGCTCGCGAGACGCAAAGGCTACGACGCGCGGGGCCGCAGGGCTAGACGCACCGCGCTATCGAGCCGGGTCAGCCGGCCTGGGCCGACGAGACCCGCTCGACGAGCCAGCGGGCGGTGCGGAGGAGCCGGGCGTCGCCGTGGCGGGGGCCGACGAGCTGGACGCCGAGCGGCAGGCCGCTGGCCCCCTGCATGAGCGGCAGGCTCACCGACGGCATCCCGCAGAGCGTCCACAGCGCGCAGAAGGCGGGATCGCCCGTCGATTCGAGGCCGGCCGGCGCCGTCCCGGACGCGCAGGGCGTGAGGATCGCGTCGTAGCGCTGCTGGAACAGCTCGAGGAACGTGTCGGGCAGCGCGCGGCTCAGCGCCACCGCGCGGAGGTAGTCGAAGGCCTTCACCTGCCGGCCGCGCTCGAGCTGCGCGCGCATGGGCTCCGACAGCCGCTCGCGGCCCTTCTCCCACTCGCGCGCCAGGTACACCGCCATCTCCGCCTGCATGATCGTCCGGTGCCAGTCCCAGGCCTCGACGGCCGAGGGGAACAGGTCCACCTCCTCGCACTGCGCGCCCAGGTGCTCCACCAGCTCGGCGAAGGCCCCGCGGGTGTCCTCGTCGGTCTTCTCCCAGTGGGGCGTCTTGACGAAGGCGAACATCGGCGGCAGCGGCGGCTCCTCGGCGAGGACCTCCAGGAAGGGCGGCCGGGGGCGCGGGCGGGTGTCCGGATCGCGCTCGTCCCAGCCCACGACCTGGGAGGCGAGCAGCGCGATGTCCTCGAGCGTCCGGGCGAAGAGGCCGACGTGGTCGAGCGAGCGCGACAGCATGAACATGCCGGACCGCGGGACGAGCCCGTGCGTGGGCTTGAAGCCGTAGATGCCGCAGTAGGACGCGGGACGGATCGTCGAGCCCCCCGTCTGGCTGCCGAGCGCCAGCGGCACCATGCCCGCGGCCACGGCGGCGGCCGAGCCGCTCGACGAGCCGCCCGGCGTGCGCGCCGGGTCGTGCGGGTTGCGGGTCTTGCCCGGCGTCCGGTAGGCGAACTCGGTCGTGACCGTCTTCCCCATGACGACCGCGCCGGCGGCGCGCAGCATGGCGACGACGGCGGCGTCGCGCGACGGCGTGTGGCCGGCGTAGAGCGGCGAGCCGTACTCCGTCGGCATGTCGCGCGTGTCGATGATGTCCTTGAGCCCGACGGGGACGCCGTGCAGCGGCCCGGTCGGGCGGCCTCCCAGACGCCACTCGTCCGCCTGGCGCGCCTGCTCCATGGCGTGGTCGGGGTCGAGGAACGCCCAGGCCTGCACGCGGTCGTCGATCTCGCGCACGCGCGCGAGACACGCCGACACGAGCTCCTGCGACGTGATGCGGCCCTCGCGGATCGCCCGCGCCGCCTCCGTCGCCGACATCCAGCTCAGCTGGCTGCGGTCCATGTCCGGACTCCGTCCCGCGGTTCACCGCGCGCCGGACGCCGGCTCCGCCGGCGCCATGCCCTCCCGGGGGGCCGCCCCCGGATCGCTACCCGCCGTAGAGGAACTGCGGCAGCCACAGCGTCATGCCCGGCCAGATGTACATGAAGACGAGGCACACGATCACGATCAGCATGTACGGCGTCATCCCGCGGAAGATCTGGCCCAGCGTCACGTGGGGCGGCGACACGCCCTTGAGGTAGAACGCCGACATCGCGACCGGCGGCGACAGGAACGCCGCCTGGAGGTTCACGGCGACCATCGTGCCGAACAGCAGCGGGTCGACGTCGAAGTGGCTCAGCAGCGGGATGAAGATCGGCACGAAGATCACGATGATCTCCGTCCACTCGAGCGGCCAGCCGAGGAAGAAGATGATCGCCTGGGACAGGATGAGGAACCCCACGGGCGAGAGGTCCATGCCGAGCACCCAGCGCTCGATGAGCGCCTGCCCGCCGTGCAGGGCGAAGACGCCGGAGAAGAGCGCCGAGCCGATGAACAGCCAGCACACCATCGCGGTCGTCTTCGCCGTGAGGAACGTGGACTCCTTGAGGTTGTTCCACAGCTCGCGGGACGTCCGGAGGCTCAGGGCCCACGGGATCACCGTGCCGGCGAAGACCGCGCCGAGGGCGCCGGACACCAGCAGCGTCATGAGGTCGCCCCGGCGCAGGCCGAGCGTCAGGCCGACGATGGCGCCCCCCAGGCTCCACCACAGCACCTGCCGCGGGTGCTTCGACATCACCGCCAGGTAGAGAGCGCCGAGCGCTCCCACGGCGGCGGACTCCGTCGCGGTCGTGATCCCGAACAGGATCACGGCGAGGACGACGAACGTCAGCACCCCGAGCGGCACGACGGACACGACCAGCTCTCTCAGGATCTCGAGCTGCTCGCCGTCCATCCGCCAGTAGTAGAGCGCCAGCACGACCGCGGACAGCCCGGCCAGCACCCAGAACCACAGATAGAAGCTCTCCGGAACGTGGCTGCCGGGGGCGGCCGCGGTCGGCTCCGCGAGCGGGCTGCCCATCTGCTGGGGCGGCGCGTCCGCCTGCGGCGTCTCGGCCGGGGCCGTCTCCGACTCCCCCTCCGCGCCGAGCTCCCGGGGCGACTCCGGCTCCTGGAGGGCGGGCGGCGCGCCGAGCGGCTGCGGCCCCGCGACCGGCTCGGGGCCGCCCGGCGCCGCGACCGTGGAGGCGGGCGCGTTGTAGATCACGACGTACCACCACGCGGCGGCGAACGTCCCCGCCGCGAGGGTGAGCGGCACCAGCGCCACCAGCAGGCTGCGGAGGAGCAGGGCGTACGAGGCCGGCCGGCCATCCTTCGTCCGGGCGCCGCGGATCACTCCGGGGCGGACGAGCGCCGCGGCGAGACCCGGGATCACGCGCCGGGCGACGCCGCGCTCGAGGCGCCGCAGCCAGTCCGGCACGTCGAGCCGGTACCGGTCGGGCGGCAGCTTCGGCGCGATCCTCGGGTTCAGGACCGACCAGCCGATGATGTACACCAGGTACAGCGCGGTCAGGAAGAAGCCCGGCAGCATCGCCGCCGCGTAGAGCTTCACGATCGACTGGCCCGCCACCGCCGCGTAGACGATCAGCATGACGGACGGCGGGATCAGGATGCCGAGGGTCCCGCCCGCCGTGATCGCCCCCGACGCGAGGCGCACGTCGTAGCCGGCGCTCAGCATCGGCCGCATGGCGATGACGCCCATGAGCACGACCACCGCCCCCACGATCCCCGAGGCGATCCCCCAGAAGGCGCAGACGAGCATCGTGGTGACGGCGAGCGAGCCCGGCACCCGGCGGAAGGCGAGCTGCACGGCGAAGAACATCCGGTCGACGAGCGCGGCGCGCTCGATGATGTACCCCATGAAGACGAACAGCGGGACGGAGAGCAGGGTGTCGTTGATCATCACCCCGTACGTCCGCTGCACCATGAGGTCGAAGATCCGGTTCTCCCACCAGTGGAGCGAGGGATCCCAGAAGGCCAGGAAGCCGAAGATCATGCCGAGGCCCATCAGCGTGAACGCCGTGGGGAAGCCCATCATGATGGCCACCACGATGAGCCCCAGCATGGTGAGGCCGAGCGCGGGATCGCTCACGGCGCGCCCTGCTTGCGCTCGACCTCGCCCCGGTGGCGGGCGGCCTCCTCGATCGCGTGGGCCGACTCCATGGCGGCGCGGCGCGACTCCTCGTCCACGAACCGGCTGTGGGCGAGCTGCTCCTCGACGACGTCGATCTCCTCGACGTCCTCGAGGCGCTCCGGCCACGCGCCGGTGCGGAGGCACTCGATGCAGCGGACGATCTCCCCGAGCCCCTGGAGCAGCACGAGGGCGCCGGCCACGGGGATCACGGTCTTGAAGTGGTAGACGGGCGGCCCCTCGGCGGTGACGTTGGAGTGCTCGTTGATGCGCCACGACAGGGCCGCGTAGTCGTAGCCGGCGTAGACCAGGGCCACGATGCCGGGGACGAAGAAGAGGAAGTACAGCGCGAGGTCGAGCGCGGCCTGCGTGCGGGGCTGGAGCCGGCCGTACACGAAGTCGGCCCGCACGTGGCCGCCCTGCGCCAGCGCGTAGGCGCCGCACATCATGAACAGCGTGCCGTACAGCATGTTGTTGAGGTCGAAGATCCACGCGGTGGGCGCGTTCAGGATGTAGCGCTTGAAGACCTCGACGGAGACCACGACGGTCAGCGCCACGATCAGCCACGCGAACGTCTTGCCGGACCAGTAGCTGACGCGGTCGACGGCGCGGAGGAGACGGCGGAACATCATCGCGTCACGCGGGGCCGGCCGGCCGGCCGGCGCGCGCCGGCCGGCCGGACCGCTCCCCGCGGGTCACCGGCGCTAGCCCTGCTTGGCCTGGCGGCCGAAGTAGTGGTCGTAGGCCATCCGCCGGCTGACGTTGGTGTCCAGGTCCCACTTCACGGCGCGGGCGGCGAACCGGCGCTGCGACTCCGCGATCTCCTTGAACATCGGGTTGTCCGCCGACTTCTTGGCGGCCACCTCGTCGTAGATCTGCAGCTGCCGCCGCAGGATCGAGTCCGGCGTCTTGTAGAAGCGGACCTTGTCCTTCGTCTGCAGCTCGATGTAGTCCTTCGAGTAGCGGTCGATCGACTTCCACATCATGTCCTGCGACGCGGCCTCGACGGCGTTCTCGATGATCGCCTTCATCTTGTCGGGCAGCGCGTCGAACTTGGTCTTGTTGAACAGGATCTCGAGCTGCTCGGCGTTCTGGTGGTAGCTCTGCAGCATGCAGACCTTCGACACGTCGGCGAACCCCAGGATGCGGTCCGACGTGGCGTTGTTGAACTCCGCCGCGTCCAGCAGGCCGCGGTCGAGCGCCGGCACGATCTCGCCGCCCGGCAGCGCGTTGACCGCGGCGCCCAGGCCCGTGAACAGGTCGATCGAGATGCCGACGGTGCGGAACTTCAGGCCCTTGAAGTCCTCGGGCTTGCTGATGGGCTTCTTGAACCAGCCGAGCGGCTGCGTGTACATCGGGCCGTACGGGAACGACACGACGTTGGCGCCGATCGACTTGTAGAGCTTGTCGAGCAGCTCCTTGCCCCCGCCGTACTTGTGCCAGGACAGCAGCATGTTCGCGTCCATGCCGTACGCGGGCCCCGAGCCCCAGAGCGCCAGCGCCTGCTGCTTGCCGTAGTGGTAGACGAGCACCCCGTGGCCGCCGTCGAGCGTGCCCTTCGAGACCGCCTCGAGCAGGCCGAAGGCGGGGACGACGGCACCGGCCGGCAGCACCTCGATCTTGAGGTCGCCGCCGGTCATGTCGTTGACCTTCTTGGCGAAGTCGTTCGCGTACTCGTGGAAGATGTCCTTCTGCGGCCAGGTGCTCTGCCACCGCATCGTGATGGGCCCCTGCGCCTTCGCGACCATCGGGAAGGCCAGCGTCGCGGCGCCGGCGGCCGCCGCGCCCTTCAGGAACCTGCGACGCGGTGCTTCGGTTGTCGTCTGCTGGCTCATGACTCGTCTCCTCTCACGCTCGGCTGGGTGAAGTGGAGGAACCCCCGGTCCCGTCGCCCTCGAGAAACGCGATGCACCCCGGGCTCATCGTGGTCTGACCGCGGATTCTACCTTGCCGCCGGAGAAACCGGCAAGGAGACTTCGGCGGTTCCGTCGACCGCCCGCGGCCGGCTTCCGGGCGATCAGCGGGCGTCGAGGGTGAGCCCCAGCCGCTGCTCTCCGCGCCGGATCGTCAGCTTGAGCGGCTGGTCGAGGGGCGCCTCGGCGAGCGCCTCCCGGGCGGCCTCCCGGCTCAGCACCGACCGCTCGCCGACCTGGAGGAGGACGTCGCCGACCTCCATCCCGCCCTTCTCGGCGGCGCCGCCGCGCAGGACGGCGCCGACGGTGGGCGGCGCGACCCCCGAGCGAGGCGCCGCGGCGCCGGGCGGATCGACGTCGCGGAGGGCGAAGCCGAACTCGGCGGCCACCCTGTCGCCGGTCACGTCGCGGGGCATGGCCGCGAGCCGGACGGAGACGTGCTGCCGGCCCTCCTGGCGGAGGACGGTCAGCCGGGTCTCCTCGCCGACGGGCGCCGCGGCGATGAGGCGCTGGAGCAGGCGCGTCTCGGTGACCGGCCGGTCCCCGAGGGCGACCACGATGTCGCCGTTCCTGAGGCCGGCGCGCGCCGCCGGCGTCCCGGACATGACCTCCACGATCACGACGCCGTAGCCCTCGCGGATCCCGTGCCGGGCGGCGATCTCGTCCATCTCCTGCTCGGACATGTCCCGGATCCTGACGCCGAGCCAGGCCCAGGGCCGCGCCTCGACCTCCCCCGCGACGGCCACGACCAGCAGCAGCGCCGCGACGGCGATCTTCATCGTCTACCGGCCCCCCCTCAGCTCGCGCACCAGCGCTTCCAGCGCATCGGCCAGCCGCTCGATCCTCCGGCCGACGTCGAGCGTCTCGAGCAGGTCCTGGCGCACCGCCGGGTCGGGGATCACGGCCGCCGCCACCCGGTCGGCGACCACCCCCGGCCCCTGACCGTCCGCGAGGAGCGGGTCCAGGAGGTCGAGCGGGCGGCCGACGGCGGCGAGCAGGCCCCCGCACGCCGCGCGGATGCGCTCGAGCGCCGGTCCCGGATCTGCGGCGGCCGGGGTGTCGGCCAGGCGCCGGGCGACGACCACGCGGTACAGCGTGTCGGTCGGCAGCTCGCGCTCGATCCGGACGCGGCAGTCGGCCTTCACCACGATGTTGTAGCGGCCGGTGGCGAGCCGCTCCCAGCGCACGATCTCCCCGGCGCCGGCGACCGCGGCGACGGCGGGCTTGCCGTCGTAGCGCCCCTCGAATCCCGGCAGCAGCCGCACGACGCAGAGGCGCCGGTCCCGCGCCAGCGAGTCGGTGACCATCGCGCGATAGCGCGCCTCGAAGACGTGCAGCGGCATCGCCGTGTGGGGGAACAGCGCCACGTCGGGCAGCGGGAAGATCGGCACCACGACCGCCGCCGACGACGCCTGGAAGCCGGGATCGCCGGCGGACATCGGCAGGAGGGCGGATCAGCCGATCTTCGGCAGCGACTTCAGCGGCGCCAGCTCCTCGAGCCGGCGCGCCACGGAGGCCGCGAGGTCGCGGAACGCGCGCGCCGGAGCGGAGTCGGGACGCCGGAGCGTGATCGGCAGCCCCTCGTCGCCGCCCTTGCGCGTCTCGGGATCGAGCGGCAGCTGGGCCAGCACCGGCACGCCGTACTCCTCGCCCAGCCGGCGGCCGCCGGCGTCGCCGAAGATCGACGTGCGCTCGCCGCAGTACGGACAGGCGAACCAGCTCATGTTCTCCACGACGCCGAGGATGGGGACGTTGAGCCGCTGGAACATGCCGATCGCCTTCCGGACGTCGAGCAGCGCCACGTCCTGGGGCGTGGTCACCATCACGACGCCGCTCAGCGGGATCACCTGCGAGAGCGAGAGCTGGGCGTCGCCGGTGCCCGGCGGCATGTCGAACACGAGGTAGTCGAGCGGGCCCCACATGACGTCGCGGAGCATCTGCTGGATGAACGAGTGGATCATCGGCCCGCGCCAGACGAGCGGCTCGCGGTCGGACACCAGCAGGCCGATCGACATCATCTTCAGCCCGTGGGCCTCGACCGGGATGATCTTGTTGTCGAACATCCCGGGCCGGCCCCTGGCGCCGAGCATCAGCGGCACGTCGGGCCCGTACACGTCGCTGTCGATGATGCCGACCTGGGCCCCCGAGGCGCGGAGCGCGACCGCGAGGTTCACGGCCACCGTCGACTTGCCGACCCCGCCCTTCCCCGAGGACACCGCCACCGTGTGCCTGACGTCGGGGATGAGATCTTCCTGGCGGCCCGCCTGCCCCGCCGGCGCTCCGTGGGCGTGGGCGGGCGCCGGGCGCTGTCCGGGCGCGCTGCCGATCCGGACGCTGACCCGGGAGACGCCGGGCACCTGGCCGACGACCCGGGAGACCTGGCTGTGGAGCGAGGCCCTGGTGGCCGGCCGGTGGGTGGTGAACGCCAGTGTGAAGCTCACCTCGGCGTCGCCGACGTGCAGGTCCTTGACCAGCCCCTGCGAGACGATGTCCTGCTCGCCCTCGGGGTCCTTGATGGTGCGCAGCACGTCCAGCACCGCGCGCTCGCTGAGCATACGAGGGCCACTATACAGCAGGGCACTTCGCGCGCAATGGGCACGCCGGTTCCCACTTTGGGTGGTGAGGAGCCCAGCGCGGACGGCTCGCGCGCGCCGCGCCGCCCGTCAGATCGCGGATTTGGCGACGTGGAACGCGTCTTGCGTCGTGCATGGGCGGCCGCGGGGCCGGCGCGCATCACCGGCAGCGGCCATCGAAGCGCCCCTCCCCCCGGCGAGGGCGGGTCCACCCCCGGGCCCGCCCTCGCGTACCGTCCAGATGTTGCAATGTCGCGATCGACCTGCTAGAACGTCCTGGTGATCGGCCCCGACGATTTTCGTCGTGTCCTCGGCCACTTCGCCAGCGGCGTCACCGTCGTCACCACCCGCGACGCCGACGCCCGTCCCACGGGCCTGACGGTCAGCGCCTTCGCCTCGCTCTCGCTCGACCCGCCCCTCGTGCTGGTGTGTGTCGACCACAAGTCCCAGAGCTACCCCGCGCTCTGCGAGAGCGGGCGGTTCGCGGTGAACGTCCTGACGACCGAGCAGGAGGCCGTGTCCAGGCGGTTCGCATCCACCCGCGTCGACAAGTTCGACGGCATCCCCTTCGCCCTCGGCGACCTCCAGGTGCCGCTGATCGAGGGCTCCCTCGCCCACCTCGAGTGCCTCACCGTGGCGACCCACGTCGCCGGCGACCACACGATCTTCGTGGGCCGCGTCGAGCGCGCCCGGACCGGGCCCGGCGAGCCGCTGCTGTACTTCCGCGGCCGCTACAACCGCCTGGGGATCCCCCCGGCGTGATCCCGCTGTCCCGACCCTGCGTGGACGACGAGGTCCGGCAGGCGGTCCTCGCCGCCCTCGACTCGGGGCAGTACGTGCTGGGGCCCCGGTGTCGCGCGCTCGAGAGCGAGCTGGCCCGGCAGGCCGGCGTCCGCCACGCGGTGCTCACCGGCTCGGCGACCGCCGCGCTCTGGATGACCCTCCGCGCGCTCGACGTGCGCCCCGGCGACGAGGTGCTGGCGCCCGCGCACACGGCCTTCCCGACCATCGAGGCCATCTGCTTCGCCGGCGCGACGCCCGTCTTCGTCGACGCCGACGACTGGTACACGATGGATCCCAAGGACGCCGCGGCCCGCGTGACGTCGCGCACCGTCGGCATCCTGCCCGTGCACCTCTACGGCCAGCCGGCCGATCTCTCGGCGCTCGGCGCCGTCGCCGCGCGCCACGGCCTCTGGCTGCTCGAGGACTGCGCCCAGGCGCACGGCGCCACGTGGCGGTCCGAGCGGGTGGGGACGTTCGGGCGCGCCGCGGTCCTGTCCTTCTATCCGTCGAAGAACCTGCCGGCGCCCGGCGACGGCGGCGCCGTGCTGACGAGCGACGACGAGATCGCCGCCCGCTGCCGCCGCCTCCGCGACCACGGCCGGCTCTCGAAGGACGTCCACGGGGAGATCGGATTCAACCTGCGCTACGGCGAGCTGCCGGCCGCGGCGCTCCGCGTGCTGCTGCCGCGGCTCGACGCGATGAACGAGCGCCGGCGCGCGCTCGCCGCGCGCTACGCCGAGCGCCTCGCGGGGCTGCCGCTGGCGCTGCCGGGCGAGCGCGAGCACGCCCGGCACGTGTACCATCTCTACGTGGTCAGGACGCCCGGACGCGACGCGCTGGCCGCGTTCCTGAAGGCGCGGGGGATCCAGACCGGCATCCACTACCCGCTGCCCGCCCACCGCCAGCCCGCCGTGCGGGCGCTGGGGGCGCCCGCGCTGCCGCACACCGAGCGTCTCGTCGACGAGATCCTGTCGCTCCCGATGTCGCCGAACCACGCCGAGAGCGAGGTGGACGAGGTGGCCGACGGCGTCCGGGCCTTCTTCGGACGTTGAGCCCGCCGGGCGTCGGGAGGTTCCTCCGCCGACGCCGCTTCCTCGGCCAGCTGCCGCGCATCGTGGCTGCCCGCCTCCGCGCGCGCGACCGCCGGCCCGCCGTCTTCGTCGGCCTCATGGGAGGCATCGGCGACCTCGTGAACGTCTTCCCCACGCTGGAGCGGCTCGCCGCGGCGTACGCAGTCGACCTCGGCACCGGCGGGGGCGCGTGCGCGCTGCTCGCGCGGCACGATCCGTACGTGCGGGACGTCTACGCCCCCTTCGTCTACAAGCCGATCCGCCGCGCCCACCGGCGGCTCATCGAGCGCGTGCTCTCGCCCTTCTACCGCCGGGTGCTCCTGCTGGACGAGCCCGACGGCGCCTGGCGCGCCCGCGCCCGCCACATGAGCGCCGTCTACGCCGAGCGCTGCGGCTGCGCGCCGCCGGCGCGCGGCGCCGTCTACCTCGACGCGGCGGCGCGGGCGCGCGCCGCGGCCTGGCTGCGGGCGCGCGGGATCCAGGACTTCGTCTACGTCACCCAGCTCGTCCGCCGGAGCCGCCCGCTGCGCTCCTGGCCGCTGCCGCACTACCACGCCCTCTGCGCGATGCTGCGGGCCCGCTACGGCCTGCCGGTCCTGGTCGACACGGTCGGCTCCGACGAGCGCGCGGTGGCCGACGGCGCGATCCCGCTGGATGCGCTCGACATCCTCACCGCCGCGGCGATCATCGAGCGGGCCCGGCTGTACGTGGGGCCGGACACGGGACCCACGCACATCGCGGGCGCCCTCGGCGTGCCGACCCTCGCGATCCACGTCGGCCACCCGCCGGAGATCTGCGGCGCCCTCGGGGAGCGCGTGATCCTCGTGCGCCAGGCCCGACCGCTCGACGACCCGGCCCGCACGACGCCCGAGCAGGTGATGGCCGCGCTCGACCAGCACCGCCTGGTGGAGGCGTCGTGACCGGCGGGACGCCGCTCCGCATCCTGCAGGTCTACCCCAAGGGCGACTACTTCACCGGCGCCGCGATCCAGCTCGCCGACCTGGCCGCCGGCCTCCGCCGGCGGGGCCACGAGGTCGTCGTCGCCACGCGGCCGAGCGACACGTGGGCCGCGCGGCTGCGCCGCGACGACGTCACCCACTACGCGCTGCCGATGTCCTCGGAGGTCGACCTCCGCTCGGTGCGCCAGCTCGCCCGCGTGATCCGCAAGCACCGCGTCCAGGTCGTGCACGCCCAGAAGGGCAAGGCGCGGACGCTGGCGCTCCTCGCCGGCCTCTTCGTGCGGATCCCGGTGCTCGTGCTGAACCGGGGCGTGTCCTTCCCGCTGGCGCCGTTCACGCGGCTCGGCTACACCACGCGCCGGGTGACGGCGATCGTCGCCGTGTGCGAGGCGATCCGCCGCGGCCTCGTCGCCTCCGGCGTGCCCGCCGGGAAGATCCACGTGATCTACTCGGGCACGGACACCGACCGCTTCCATCCCGGCGTCGACCGCGAGCGCGTGCGCCGGGAGCTCGGGCTCGGCGGGGACGACTTCCTGGTCACCCAGGTCGGCGTCCGGTCGCGCAAGGGCAACGACGACGTGATCGACGCGATGGCGCTCGTCGCGCCGCGGGCGCCGCGCGCGCGGCTGCTCGTGGTCGGCGCGCGCGATCCGGCCGGGCTGCTGGACCGCGCCCGGCGCCGCGGTCTCGACGGGCGCGTCGACGTCTGGGGCTACCGGGAGGACGTGCCCGAGATCCTGCGCGCCTCCGATTGCTGCGTCGACGCGTCCTGGGCGGGCCACGGGCTCACCGGCGCCCTCCGCGAGGCGCTCGCGGTCGAGACCGCGGTCGTGGCCACGGCGCTCGAGGGCAATCCCGAGCTCGTCGCCGACGGCGAGACCGGGCTGCTCGTGCCGCCGCGCGACCCCGCGGCGCTGGCGGCGGCGCTCCTCCGCATGATCGAGGACCCGTCGCTCCGCCGCCGCACCGCGAGCGCCGGGCGCCGGCTCGTGGAGGCGCGGTTCTCGACGCGCGCCAAGCTCGACGCCACGGAGGCGCTCTACCGGCGGCTCGTCGCGGAGCGGGGGGCGGCGTGACCGCGATCATCGGGCCGTACCGCCGCCTGTTCCCCTACGTCCGGCCGCACGCCCTCACGCTCGCCGGCGGCGGGCTGCTCGCGCTCGTCGTCGCGGCGATGGACGGGGCGATCGCGTGGCTCGTCAAGCCGGCGATGGACGACATCTTCATCCGCCGTGACCTGCTGATGCTGAAGCTGGTCCCGGTGGCGCTCCTCGCCGCCTACGTCGTCAAGGGCGTGGCGCGCTATCTCCAGGCGTCGCTGATGGCCGCGGTGGGGGAGCGCGTCGTCGCCACGCTGCGGCACGACCTCTACACGCACCTGCAGTCCATGCCGCTGTCGTTCTTCGCCGGCACGCACTCCGCCGACCTCATGTCGCGGGTGCTCAACGACGTGCACCGGCTCGCCCGGCTCACGTCGGGGTCGCTCGTCATGGCGGTGCGCCAGGTGGCGACGATCGTGGCGCTCCTGGCGGTCATGTTCGCCCGCGAGTGGCTGCTGACGCTGGCCGCGCTGATCGCCTTCCCGTTCATCGGCCTCCTGGTCCGCGTGCTGGGCCGCAAGCTCTACGCCATCAACAAGCGCGCGCAGGAGCGCATCGCCGAGCTGGCGGTCCTCCTCCACGAGTCGCTGGCCGGCATGAAGATCGTGAAGGCGTTCGGGCGCGAGGCGCACGAGCGGCAGCGGTTCGACGCCGTCAACCGGCGGCTGCTCGACCTGTCGCTGAAGAACGTGCGCACCGACGAGGTCACCGAGCCGCTCATGGAGATCCTCGGCGCGCTCGGCATCGTGGCCGCGATCCTCTACGGCGGCTCCCGCGTCATCGCGGGCGACATGACGCCCGGGACGTTCTTCTCGTTCACGGCCGCCGTCATCATGCTCTACGGGCCGGCCCGGCGGCTGTCCCGCGCCCTCAACGGCGTCCAGCAGACGACGGGCTCCGTCGAGCGCGTCTTCGACATCCTCGACACGCCCCCAGCCCTCGCCGACCGGCCGGGCGCCGTCGTGCTCACGGGCTTCCGGGACGCGATCCGCTTCGAGGGCGTGTCGTTCCACTACCCGGGCATCGAGGAGCCGACGCTGCGCGACATCGACCTCGCCATCGGCAAGGGCGAGATCGTCGCCTTCGTCGGGATGAGCGGGGCGGGCAAGTCGACGCTCCTGGACCTGGTCCCCCGCTTCCACGACGTCGCCGCGGGCCGGATCCTCGTCGACGGCCACGACGTGCGCGAGGTCACCCAGGCGTCGCTGCGGGCCCAGATCGGGCTCGTGACCCAGGAGACGTTCCTCTTCAGCGACACGATCTACTACAACATCGCCTACGGGCGGCTCGACGCGAGCCGGGAGGACGTCGAGCGCGCGGCCCGCCAGGCCCACGCCCACGACTTCATCGTCGCGTGCCCCGAGGGCTACGGCACGCTGGTGGGCGAGCGCGGCGTGCGGCTGTCGGGCGGCCAGCGCCAGCGCATCGCCATCGCGCGCGCGTTCCTGAAGGACCCCCCGATCCTGATCCTGGACGAGGCGACGTCGGACCTCGACGCCGAGAGCGAGTTCATGGTGCAGCAGGCGCTGGCGGACCTCATGCGGGGCCGCACGGTGCTGGTCATCGCCCACCGGCTGTCGACCGTCCGCACGGCGGACCGCATCGTCGTCGTCCACGAGGGCCGGATCGCCGAGGTCGGCCGCCACGAGGACCTGATCGCGCGCAACGGCGTCTACCGGCGGCTCTACGCGCTGCAGATGGAGGGTGTGGCCGGCTGACGGTCCGCGGTGTCCTCTCGCGTGTCGGCCTCGCGCTGGCGGGGCTCCTCGCGGGGATCCTCCTCGCCGAGGCCGTGCTGCGGCTGCTGCCGGCGCGCGAGCGGCGCGGCCGCATGGTCCCGGATCCCGTGCTCCACCACCGGATCCGTCCGAACTTCTCGGGCATCGTGCAGGGCCACCCCTACCGCGCGAACAGCCTGGGCCTGCGCGACCGCGAGTACCCCGTGCCACCGCCGCCGGGGACGTTCCGCATCCTGATGCTGGGCGACTCCTTCACCGAGGGGGGCGGGCTCGCCGTCGAGGACACCGTGCCGCGGCGGGCCGAGGCGCGGCTGGCCGCCCGCGGCTGCCGCGGCCACGAAGTCGTCAACGCGGGCGTGGCGAGCTACTCGCCGATCCTCCAGTACCTCCAGCTCCGGGAGATCGGCCCCAGGCTGCAGCCGCACCTCGTCGTGCTGAACTTCGACATGACCGACGTCCACGACGACCTGATCCGCTCGTACATCGCCCGGCGCGACGACGACGACCTCCCGATCGCGGTGCCCGCCGACCGGCGCCGGGAGACCGCGCTGCTGCTGCCCCCCGTCCGCAAGCCGCGCAGGCTCAGGTTCCTGCGCCACGCCGAGCGGGTGCTGAACGAGATGGTGCTCTACCAGCAGTTCAGGAAGTCGCGCGTGGGCCGGCGACTCTTCGGCCCGCTGAACCTGGGGCCCGACGACCTCTTCAGGCAGGGGCTCCTCGGCCACGTCCGCTACGACCGCCTGGCGATCACGCGGGACCGCGACTCGGCGAGCATCCGCCGCGGCTGGCGCCGCACCGGACGCTACCTGGCGGCGATCCGCAAGCTCGCCGCCTCGCAGGGCGCGGGCTTCGCCCTCGTCGTCTACCCGCACGCCCACCAGGTCTCGGCGACCGCGTCGCCGGGCGGGCGCTACGTGTTCGGGATCGGCCCGAGCCTCTTCGCGTCGGAACGGCCGTTCGAGGCGCTCCGGCGGATCGGCAGCCAGGCGGGCTTCCCCGTGATCGACGTGCGCGAGGCCTTCCGGCGCCGCGCCGAGGACGCCGACGAGCTGTTCAGGGCCGACGACATCCACCACACGCCGGAGGGCGCGCGGGTGCTCGGCGAGGCGCTCGCCGACGGGCTGGTCGAGCGGCGGCTGCTGCCGCGCTGCGCGGTCAGCCCTGGCGGAAGCGGTTGACGATGGGCAGGCGCCAGTCGCGCCCGAAGGCGCGCGGCGTGATCTTGACCCCGATCGGGCCCTGCCGGCGCTTGTACTCGTTGGCGTCCACCATCCGCACGACCTTGCGCACGGTCTCGGGGTCGAAGCCGCGGGCGGCGATGTCCGCGACGCTGCGATCCTCCTCGACGTAGGCCTCGAGGATCGCGTCCAGCACCGGGTACGGCGGCAGCGTGTCCTGGTCCGTCTGGCCGGGGCGCAGCTCCGCCGACGGCGCGCGGGTGAACACCGACTCGGGGACGACGTCGCGGCCGGCCCGCTCGTTGACGTGCCTGGCGAGGTCGTAGACGAGCATCTTCGGCACGTCCTTGATCACCGCGAACCCGCCCGCCATGTCGCCGTAGAGCGTCGCGTAGCCGACGCCGGCCTCGCTCTTGTTGCCCGTCGTCAGCACCATCCACCCGAACTTGTTCGACAGCGCCATCAGGAGCGTGCCGCGGATGCGCGCCTGGATGTTCTCCTCCGTCACGTCCTCCTTGAGGCCCTTGAACGGCGGGGCGAGCGCCCGCCTGAACGCCGTGAAGACACCGGTGATCGGCAGCGACAGGAACTCGATGCCGAGGTTCCTGGCCAGGCGGCGGGCGTCGCGGCGCGTGCCCGCCGACGAGTACGGCGACGGCATGGTGACGCCGGTCACGTTCTCGCGGCCGAGGGCCTCCACCGCGATCGCGGCGACCAGCGAGGAGTCGATGCCGCCGCTGAGCCCGACCACCACGCGCTTGAACCCGTTCTTCCGGACGTAGTCGCGGGTGCCGAGCACGAGGGCCTCGAACACCTCGGCCACCGGCGGCAGCGACGGCACCTCGCGCGGCGGCAGCGGCGCCGGGACCGGCGCCGGCAGCGGCGGCAGGGCCACGCGCGCGACGGGCGTGGAGGCGCGGAGCTTCTCCTTGCGCCGCCGGGAGTCGTGCAGGCGCGCGCGGAAGACGGCGTCGAGGTCCAGGTCGGCGAGGACGAGGTCCTCCTGGAACTGGCGGCCGCGGGCGATCACCTCGCCGCGCTCGTCGACCACCAGGCTCGCGCCGTCGAAGACCAGCTCGTCCTGGCCGCCGACCATGTTGACGAAGGCCAGGCACACGAGGTCGTCGGCGGCCCGGGTCGCGATCATCTTCTCCCGGAAGTGCGCCTTGCCCGCGTGGTACGGGGAGCCGTTGACGGTCACGACCACCTCGGCGCCGGCGAGGGCCTGGGCCGTCGTCGGCCCCGTCGGGTACCAGATGTCCTCGCAGATGTTCACGGCGAAGGTCGTCGGCCCCAGGTCGAACACCGAGGTCTCCGTCCCCGCCTGGAAGTAGCGGTTCTCGTCGAACACGCCGTAGTTGGGGAGGAACTGCTTGTGGTAGACGCCGGCCCTGGTCCCGTCGTGCAGCACCGCCGCCGCGTTGAAGACGTCGTCCCGGCGGTCGATGAAGCCGACGACGGCGGTGAGCCCCCGGCTGGCGCGGGCGACGTCGTCCAGGGCGCGCAGGTTGGCCTCGATGAAGGCCGGCTTGAAGACCAGGTCCTCCGGCGGGTAGCCGGGCACGGCGAGCTCCGGGAAGGCGACGAGGGCCGCGCCGGCGGCGCGGGCCCGGTCCATGGCGTCCACGATGCGGCGGACGTTGCCCTCGAAGTCCCCCACGGTGGGGTTGATCTGGGCGAGCGCGACCCTCAGCCGGCGCACGGGGCTATTGTAGCGGGTGCCGCGGGCGGACGCCCCCGGTCGTCGCGCCGGGGCGGCGCCCCGGCGCGCGTTGTCATTCCGCCCGCCGCGTGATATATGGTCGCCACACATCGGCATCGGCGCCCACTGACCAGGTGTCTACCCCCGGCCCGAAGGAGGAGAGAACGATGCGGCGCTGGCCCCTTCTGTCCCTCGCCCTGCTGCTCGCCGTGGCGGCGGCACCCGCGCACGCCCAGTCGAAGGACACGCTCGTGGTGGCGCTGGTGTCCCACGCCCCGACGCTCGACCCGCACATGCACTTCGAGCGGGTCGGGATCCTCGTCAACATCAACATGTTCGACTCGCTGCTCCACAAGAACGCGAAGCTCGAGTACGAGCCGTCGCTGGCGACCTCGTGGAAGGCGCTCAACGACACCACGTGGGAGTTCAAGCTCCGCAAGGGGGTGAAGTTCCACAACGGCGAGCCCCTGACGGCCGAGGACGTGAAGTTCTCCTTCGAGCGGGTCCTCGAGCCGGGCAAGGAGAAGAAGCGCTCGCCGCAGTACGGCAACGTCCGGGCCATCAAGGAGGTCCGGATCGTGTCTCCCGACACCGTCCACATCGTCACCGACAAGCCGTTCCCGCTCCTGCTCGAGCGCCTGGTGTTCTTCCCGATCGTCCCGAAGAAGCACATCGAGAAGGTCGGCGACGAGGCCTTCGGCACCACGGCGCCCGTGGGGACCGGCCCGTGGAAGTTCGTCGAGTGGAAGCGCGACCAGCACATCCGGCTCGAGGCCTTCGACGGCCACTGGCGCGGCCAGCCCCCGTTCAAGCACCTCGTCATCCGCGCCATCCCCGAGATCGCCACGCAGGTCGCCGAGCTGAAGACGGGCGGCGTCGACCTGATCCGCAACGTCTCGGCCGACCTGGTGCCCGACCTCAAGTCGCATCCCCAGACGGCCATCAGCTCGGCCCCGATCCTCCGCGTCCACTACGTGCAGTTCGACATGCGCCACGCGCCGATGGACAGGAAGGCGGTGCGGCAGGCGGCGAACTACGCCGTCGACAAGCAGGCCATCATCCAGAAGATGATGGGCGGGCTGGGCCGCCAGGTGGCGACCGTCGTGCAGCCGGCGGCGTTCGGTCACGACCCCGAGGTGAAGCCGTACCCCCACGACCCGAAGAAGGCCCGCGAGCTCTTGGCCCAGGCGGGCTTCAAGGGCGGCGTCGACATCACGCTGCACAGCGCGTTCGTCGAGTTCCGGCCGGTGTTCGAGGCGATCTGCCAGATGCTGACCGAGGCCGGCATCCGGACGACGCCGAAGATCTGGGACCCGGGACCGGCCTGGAACAAGTTCCTGCAGCAGGAGGGCAAGGCCACCCACGGCTACTACGGCTCGTGGGGCAACTACTCGGTCTTCGACGCCGATGCGGTGCTCCACCCCCTGTACCACACGGAGCCGGGGAGCTGGATCGGCAAGCACTACACCCGGATCGAGGGGCTCGACAAGCTCATCGACGAGGGCCGCTCCACCGTCGACCAGCCGCGGCGCAAGAAGATCTACTCGCAGATCCAGAACATGATCCGCGAGGAGGCGCCGGCGATCTTCCTGTGGACCCAGTACGACACGCTGGGGCTCAGCAAGAAGGTCGAGTACGCCGCGCGCGGCGACGAGTGGCTGTGGCTCTTCGACGCCAAGCCGAGGAAGTAGGACCGAGGGAGGCTGGAGGGGGTCGCCGGGACCCCCTCCGCCGTCGATGACCGCGTTCCTCGTCAGGCGAGTCGTCCGCTTCATCGTCGTCTGCGCGGGGGTGTCGCTCGTGACGTTCGCGATCCTCCACGCCAGCGGCGACCCCGTCGCGCTCATCATGCCGGAGGCGCCGGAGGCCGACCGCGCCATGCTGCGCAAGGCCCTCGGCCTCACCGATCCGCTGCCGGTCCAGTTCGTCCGGTTCGTCGGCAGCGCGGCGACGGGCGACTTCGGCAAGTCGTTCTTCCACCACGGCCAGCCGGCGTTCGACCTCGTGCTCGAACGGATGCCGACGACGATCCTCCTCACGGTGGCGTCGATGGTCCTGGCGCTCCTGGTCGCGCTCCCCGTGGGCATCTACAGCGCCGTCCGCCGCAACTCCGTCGTCGATCACGTGGCCACGGTCGTCGTCTTCCTGGGGCAGTCGATGCCGGTCTTCTGGACCGGCATCATGCTGATCCTGCTCTTCGCCGTGCAGTGGCGGCTCCTGCCCGTCTCCGGCTGGGGGTCCTGGGCGGCGCTCGTGCTTCCGACGATCACGCTCGGGACGTTCTCGGCGCCGCTGCTCCTGCGCATCGTGCGCTCGAGCATGCTGGAGGTCGTCAACCTCGACTACGTGCGGACGGCCCGGGCCAAGGGGGTGTCCGAGTGGCGGGTGATCCTCCGCCACGCGCTCAAGAACGCGGCGCTGCCCCTCGTCACGGTCACCGGGCTCCAGTTCGGCCTCCTGCTGGGCGGCGCCGTGATCACCGAGACGGTCTTCGCGGTGCCGGGCGTCGGGCGGCTGATCGTCGGCGCCATCCGCCAGCTCGACTTCCCGGTGGTCCAGGCCGGCGTCTTCCTGCTCGCGATGATCGTCGTGACCGTGAACCTGGTCGTCGACGTCCTCTACGTCTACCTGAACCCGACGATCAGGATCCGCTAGCCATGGCCGTCGTCCTGCCCTCCGGCACGCTCGCGTACGAGCCGGCCGCCGTCCGCTCGGCCGAGCGCTCGCGCGTGTGGCGGAAGCTGGTCCGGAACCCGGCCGCGCTGCTCGGCGGCCTGATCCTCTTCGTGGTGGTCGGCGCGGCGGTCGCGGCGCCGTGGGTGGCGCCGCACGATCCCGCCCGCCAGAGCCTCATCCGCCGCTTCACGCCGCCCGTGTGGGCCGAGGGCGGCAACCCCGCGTACCTCCTGGGCACGGACCAGGTCGGGCGCGACATCCTGAGCCGCATGATCCACGGGGCGCGCATCTCGCTGCTCGTCGGGGTGTCCGCGGTGGCCGTGAGCCTCGTCGTCGGCGTCGGCCTGGGCCTCGCCAGCGGCTTCGTGGGCGGGCGGCTCGACACCGTCATCATGACCGTCGTCGACATCACGCTGTCGTTCCCCCAGATCCTCCTGGCCCTGGCGTTCGTGGCGGCGCTCGGCCCGAGCGTCGTGACCATCATCGTCGTGCTGGGGCTGACGGGCTGGGAGCGCTACGCGCGCGTCGTCCGGGCCGAGGTGCTGGCGCTGCGGGAGAAGGACTTCATCGAGGCCGCCCGGGCGATGGGCGTGGGCTGGGGGCGCACGCTCCTGCGGCACGTGCTGCCGAACACGTTCTCGTCGATCGTCGTCATGTCCACGCTCCAGGTGGCGCAGGCGATCCTCCAGGAGGCGGCGCTGTCGTTCCTCGGCGTCGGCTCCGGCAGCGCCTATCCCACGTGGGGCCAGATGATCTCGCTCGGCCGCGACTTCGTCACCGTGGCGTGGTGGCTGCCGACGTTCCCGGGACTCGCGATCCTCCTCACCGTGCTCGCCATCAACCTGGTCGGCGACCGGCTGCGCGACGCGATCGACCCGCGCGCGACCTGATCCGCCGCCCGCGATGGTGAAGGTCGTGACGTTCGTCCGGCGCAAGCCGGGAATGCCCCGCGACGAGTTCCAGCAGTACTGGCGCGCGCGCCATCCCGAGGTGGTGCTGGCGCTGCCGGGCGTCAGGCGCTACGTGCAGTCCCACGCGCTGCCGCCGGTGGCCGGCGCGCCGGAGCCCCCCTACGACGGCATCGCCGAGGTCTGGGCCGACGACACCCGCGCGCTCCGCGAGATGACGCGCAGCCCGCGCTACGCCGCCGTCCAGGCGGACGAGGCGAACTTCATCGACCGCGGCAGCATGGGCGTCGTCGTGACCGAGGAGCACGTCGTCGTGGACGGCGTCGTGGGGGCGGCGTCCGTGAAGCGCGTGGAGTTCTTCGCGCGGCGGCCGGGGCTCGACGTCGAGGCGTTCCAGCGGCACTGGCGCGAGACCCACGCGCCGCTGGCCGCGGCGGTCCCCGGCGTGCGGCGCTACGTGCAGAGCCACACGCGCCGCTCCGCGTACGAGGCCGGGCGGTCGCCCGCCTGGGACGGCGTCTCGCTCGCGTGGTTCGACTCCGTCGACGCCGCGCTGGCGTCGTCCGCGCCGGCGCACCGGCTCGTGGCCGAGGATCGCGAGCGGTTCCTGGCGCCCGGGCCGCCCCCGCTGCTCCTGACGCGCGAGCACATCATCCGTCCATGATCGGGGGCTGCGGGCGCCCCGTCGTGGCCGCTCCTCGGCGAGGGCCGCGGCGGCCCGCCCGGTCCCCATGCGCTCGGAGCGAAGCGGCGAAGCCGTGGCGCTCTGCGATCGCGCGCGAGCACACGCCGCCTGACCGGCGGGGCGGCGCGGGCGCGCGTGCTATGATCCGCGCGATGCCCGCGAAGGTTCCCTGGCTGCCCTCGCAGCTCCAGCCCGGCGCCGACGCCGAGCCGTGTCCCCGCTGTCGGCAGCGCGCGTTCATCCCGTGGACGCTCCGGCGCGACGACCGGACGAAGGTCGTGATGCGCACGTGGGTGTGCGTCGAGTGCCAGGTGACCGAGGAGCGCCCGGAGCCCGAGTGACCCGCCGCGCGCCGCGGCGGCGCGCGCGCCCCACCCTGCGCTTCGCACGGCGACAGGGCTCGCCATACGGCGCTCCCGGGACCCCCGCCCGCCGGGCGCCGACGTCGCGCCGTCAAGGTATTCGGCGAGATTCGTTAGTTCGCGGGCCCCGGCGAGCTGTCGCCGCCGGCGAGCCCGGCGTTCGGCGGCGCCGGCGCCGCCCGGCCGGGCCCGCCCAGGCTGTTCACGTAGTCGATGAGCTGGCGCAGCCGGGCGTAGGACGTCCGGTTGAAGGGCAGGATCAGCCGCACGAGGTCGGGGAACTCGTTCAGTTCCTGGGGCACCGGCCCCGCCGTCTGGTCCACCGGACCCTTCAGGATGTCGTCGAAGCGCCGCTGGAGCACGCGCAGCTCGGAGTCGCTGAGCCGCCGCTGGATGCGGAAGACAAGGTTCTCGCCCGCGATCCGCGCCGAGTGGAAGACGCGGTAGAAGCGCAGGATCTCCTCGACGGCCTCCTCGACGCCGTCGACGATCCTGTAGAAGTCCGTGTCGCCCGGCTCGATCAGCCCGCGCTCCACCAGCACGCCCCCGATCCAGCGGTTCCAGATCCGCCAGTAGGGCTTCGGGCCGGCCTCGATCAGCACGACCGGGATGATCGACGACTTGCCGGTCTGCATGAGCGTCAGCAGCTCGAACGTCTCGTCCATGGTCCCGAAGCCGCCCGGCAGCAGCGCGACGGCGCTCGCCTCCTTCATCAAAAACAGCTTCCGCGTGAAAAAGTACTTGAACGTGATGAGCTTCGGGTCGGAGGCGATCCACGGGTTCGCCTCCTGCTCGAAGGGCAGGCGGATGTTGAGCCCGAAGCTGCGCTCGGCGCCGGCGCCCTCCTGCGAGGCGCCCATGATGCCGGCGCCGGCGCCCGTGACCACCATCCAGCCCTCCTGCACCATCCGCCGGCCGAGCTCGCGCGCGGCGGCCGCGGCGTCGTGGTCCGGGTGGGTGCGCGCCGACCCGAAGACGGTGACCTTGCGGGTGTCGCGGTAAGGGGCGAACACCTTGTAGGCGTACCGCAGCTCCTTCAGCGTCGTGTTGGTGATCTTGAGATCGCCGGTGGAGGCGCCGTCCTCGTGGAGCTTCATCACCGTGGTGAGGAGCTGCTGGAACAGGCCGCGACGGTCGGGCGGCACGCCCGCGACGTCGAGCAGCTCGAGGATCAGGCGGTTCGCGGCCTCGCTCTGGAGCTGATACCGGCGGGGCTCGGGCACGGATCCAGTATACAGAACGGCGCTCAGGGGCCGGCACCACTCTTGACGGTCAGCGCCAGTCCGCCGACGACGAGCAGCCCGCCGGCGATCGTGAACGCGCTGAGCGGCTCGCCGAGCCACGCCACGCCGAGCACGGCGCCCACGACGGGCTGCACGTTGATGAAGATGCCGGCTCGCGCGGCGCTCACGCGCTCGAGGGCCCAGTTCCAGACGAGGTAGCCGAGGGCCGTGATGACGACGGCCAGGTACACCGTCCCGGCCAGCGACGCCGCGGTCCATGCCGGCCGCTGGCCGCCGAGCCACTCCGCGAGCGCCAGCGGCGCCAGCGCCGGGATGCCCCAGACGATGGAGTGCGCCGTGACCGGCAGCGCAGGGCACCGCGCGAGCAGCGGCCGCCCCAGCAGCGAGTACGCGGCGTAGGCGACGCCGGAGAGGACCAGCAGCACGTCGCCCCGCCAGTGCGGCACCAGCCGCTCCGTCACGCCGGGGATGCCGTCGGTCACGACCAGGACGGCGCCGACCAGCGCGCACGCGCCGCCCAGCCGCTCGCGCACGCTCGGCCGCTCGCCGAGGAGCAGCGGGCCGAGCACCAGCAGCGTGAGCGGCTCGACGGCGATGAGCAGGGCGGCGTTCGTCGCCGTCGAGCGCTGGAGCCCCCAGTGGCCGAAGGCGAAGGCGGCCGCGAAGCCGATGACGCCCATGAGCGCGAGCCGGACCGTGTCGCCGGGCTGCCGGCGGCCCGCCGCCCCCGCCCGGGCGGCGAGCGGCACGAGGACGAGCGCGCCGACGACCAGCCGGATGAGGGCGAGCGTCGAGGGCGGCACGCCGTCGAGCGCCACCCGGGTCGCCACGTAGGAGGTGCCGTAGACGACGCTGGCGGCGAGCAGGAGGGCGTCGGCGGTGGGCACCGCCGCGCAGTATACGGCGCCGGCGCCCCGCTCAGGCCAGGGTGTGGCGGACCATCTTGCTCTCGACCATGTAGACGACCATCTCGGCGATGTTCGTGGCGTGATCGGCCACGCGCTCCAGGAACCGCGAGATCAGGATCAGCCGGATGGCCCGGGGAATGGTCTTCGGGTCGCTCATCATGTACGTGAGGAGCTCGCGGAACACCTGCTCCTTGATCGCGTCGACCTCCGCGTCCCTCGCGCACACCTCCCGGGCCAGCGCGGTGTCCCGGGCGACGAACGCGTCCAGGCTCTCCTTGACCATCCGCTGGGCCTTGTCGGCCATGCGCGGCAGGTCGATGTAGGGCTTGAGCTGCGGCTCCTCGTTCAGCTCGATGGCGCGCTGGGCGATGTTGACCGCCTGGTCGCCGATGCGCTCGAGGTCCGTGACGATCTTCATCGCGGTCGTGATGAAGCGGAGGTCGCCCGCCGCGGGCTGGTGGAGCGCCAGCAGCTCCACGCACTTCTCGTCGACCTGGACGTCGTAGGCGTTCACCCGGCGGTCCCGCTCGATGACGTCGCGGGCCAGGGGCGCGTCCCGCTCGGTCAGCGCGCGCATGGCGCGGCGGATCTGGTCCTCGACCAGCGCGCCCATGGCGAGCAAGGTCTGCTTCAGGCCGTCGAGCTCCTCGTGGAAGTGCCGCTGCATGATCGCCTCCGCTGTCGTGCCTGGTCCCGTGCCCGCGGCGGACCGGGGCGCGGCCCCCCGTGAGCGCCGTCACCGTGCCGCCCGGCCGCGGGCGCGCGTGCCCCGCTCGCGCCGGGGCCGGCTCGCCCGTACCCCCCGCTCGCTCGGCACGCGTCGGCGGACGGCGCTCCCGGGGCGACCCGCGCCCCCCGGCCGGGCGGCGGCCGGGAGCGCGAGACCCGTCAACCGAACCGCCCGGTGATGTAGTCCTCGGTGCGCCTGTCGCGCGGGTTGGTGAACACCTCGCGCGTCACGCCGAACTCCGCCAGCTCGCCGAGGAGCATGAAGCCCGTGTAGTCGGAGACCCGCGCCGCCTGCTGCATGTTGTGGGTCACGATGACGATCGTGTAGGCGCTCTTGAGCTCGAGCATCAGCTCCTCGATCCGGGCGGTCGCGATGGGGTCGAGGGCCGAGCACGGCTCGTCCATGAGCAGCACGTCCGGCTCGACCGCGATCGCGCGCGCGATGCAGAGCCGCTGCTGCTGGCCGCCGGACAGGCTCAGGGCGCTGTCGCCCAGGCGGTCCTGCACCTCGTCCCACAGCGCGGCCGCGCGCAGGCTGCGCTCCACGATCACGCCGAGCTCGTCGCGGCCGCGCGCGCCGAGGATCCGCGGGCCGTAGGCGACGTTCTCGAAGATCGACTTCGGGAACGGGTTCGACTTCTGGAACACCATGCCGACCCGCTTCCGGAGGCCGGTGACGTCCACCCCCGGCTCGTAGACGTCGAGGCCGCCGATCCGGACGGCGCCCTCGACGCGGACGCCGGGCACGAGGTCGTTCATCCGGTTGAGGCACCGGAGCAGCGTGCTCTTGCCGCACCCCGACGGGCCGATGAAGGCGGTGATCCGGTGCTTGGCGATCGCCATCGACACGTCGCGGAGCGCCTGCTTGGCGCCGTACCAGAGCGACAGGCGCTCGATCTCCACCATCGGCGCCTCCACGACGCCGGCCGGCGCGGCCTGGGGGTTCAGGCGCGCGGCGAGCGGGACAAAGCCGGTCGGATCCATGCGACCTCCCATCAGACCGCCGCCGTCGCGTACCGGCGGCGCAGCCGGTTGCGCAGCGCGATGGCGGCGAGGTTCAGCACGACGACGATCGCGAGCAGCAGCAGCGTGGTGGTGAACACCATGGGCCGGGCCGCATCGACGTTCGGCGACTGGAACCCCACGTCGTAGATGTGGAAGCCCAGGTGCATGAACTTCCGCTCGAGGTGCACGAACGGCCAGGAGCCGTCGATCGGCAGCGACGGGGCGAGCTTCACGACCCCGGTGATCATCAGCGGCGCCACCTCGCCGGCGGCCCGGGCCATGGCCAGGATGAGGCCCGTGAGGATCGACGGCATGACCGCCGGCAGGACGACCCGCAGGGTCGTCTCGAGCCTGGTGGCGCCGAGCGCCAGCGAGGCCTCGCGGATCCCGCCCGGGACCGCGGCGAGCCCCTCCTCGGTGGCGACGATGACGACCGGGATCGTCAGCAGCGCCAGCGTCAGCGACGCCCAGAGGATGCCGCCGGTGCCGAAGGTCGGCGCCGGCAGCGCCTCGGAGAAGAAGACGCGGTCGATGGAGCCGCCGATCGCGTAGATGAAGAAGCCGACGCCGAAGACCCCGAAGACGATCGACGGCACGCCCGCCAGGTTGTTGACGGCGATGCGCACGGCGCTGACGAAGGGCCCCTGGCGCGCGTACTCCCGGAGGTAGAGGGCCGCCAGCACGCCGAGCGGTGTCACCAGCACGGACATGATCAGGACCATCATGACCGTGCCGAAGATCGCCGGGAAGACGCCGCCCTCGGTGTTCGACTCGCGCGGGTCGTCGCTCACGAACTCCCACACCGCGCCGGCGTAGTGGGCGATCTTCGCCGGCAGGGTCATGGCGTTGGGGAACCAGACGTCGACGACCTGCGCCAGCGGCAGCTCCTTCTCCTTGCCGCCGTCCGCGACGACGAGCACGCTCGCCGTCGGCCGTTCGCGCAGCGCCGCCAGCCGGGCCTCCTGCTCGCGGTAGCGGGCCTCCAGGGAGGCCATCGCCCGGCGGAGCGCGTCCACCTCGGGTCCGGAGCCGACGCCGCGCAGCTCGAGCCGGCGCAGCGCGAGCCGGGTCTTCTCCTGGGCGTGGTTGATCTCGCCGATGTCCCGGCGCTCGACCCTGCGGATCTCGTCGCGGAGCCGCCGCGCCTCCGGCAGCCGCCGCCGCATCTCCGGCCAGGCCGCGGGGCCCGTGGCGACGGCGCGTCCGCCCTCCCGCAGCTCGCCGATCGTCCCGATCAGGAGGCCCCACTCCGTCCGCTCGATGACGGCGGCGTCGGCCGGGTAGTCCCGCGCGCGGATCCGGCTCTCGTCCACCCAGACGAAGTCCGCGCCGTAGAGGTCGCGGTTGGCGACGCGGAGCTTCAGGCGCTGCCGGTCTCCGGCGCCCGGGACACGCTCGCGGGCCGCCACCTGTCCGGTCAGCGTCGTGCCGTCGGCGAGCGACAGCCGCACGACGGCCGCCGGCCAGAAGACGCCCAGGCCGTTGACCGCGATGATGCCGACGAGGCCGAAGACCATGAGCAGCGCGCAGGCGAGCGCGCCTCCCGTCAGCCACACGAGCGGCTCGCCACCGCGCCAGGTGGATCTCACAGGGAGCGGTACCGGCGTCGCAGCCGGAGGCGGACGATCTCGGCCGCGGTGTTGATCGCGAACGTCAGCACGAAGAGCAGGAGCGCCGCGAGGAACAGCACCCGGAACAGCGTGCCGCCCTCGGGGGCCTCCGGCAGCTCGACGGCGATGTTGGCCGAGAGCGCCCGGAAGCCGCTGAAGATCGACCAGTCCATGACGGGGGTGTTGCCGGTGGCCATCAGGACGATCATCGTCTCGCCGACGGCGCGACCGAAGCCGATCATGACGGCCGAGAAGATGCCGGGGCTCGCCGTCGGCAGGACGACGCGCACCGCCGTCTGCCAGCGCGTCGCCCCGAGCGCCAGCGAGCCGGCGCGGAGGTGCTGCGGCACGCCGGCGAGCGAGTCCTCGGCGATCGTGAAGATGATCGGGATCACGGCGAAGCCCATCGCGATGCCGACGACCAGCGAGTTGCGCTGATCGTAGGTCAGCCCGAGCGCGCCGAGCAGCCAGCCCCGGTAGTCGCCGGCCAGGAGCGTCCGCTCCACCAGGCCGCCGAGGGCGAAGGCCGCCCACGCGGACACGACCACGACGGGGACCAGCAGGACGATCTCGGACCCGGGCCGCACCGCGGTCCGCGCGCGGCCGGGCAGCGTCCGCCACACCGCGAAGGCCGCCAGGATGCCCAGCGTCGTCACCACCGGCAGCGCGAACAGGCCGGGAACGAGGCGCTCCACCAGCGGCGCGAGCCAGAGGCCCGCGAGGAAGCCCAGCACGACGCTGGGCAGCGCGGCCATGATCTCGACGATCGGCTTGAGCGAGGCCTTCAGCCGGGGATCCATGAACTCGCTGACGTGGAGCGCCGCCAGCAGCGCCAGCGGCACCGCGATCAGCAGCGCGTAGAAGGTGCCCTTCAGCGTGCCGTGGATCAGCGGCGTCAGGCTGAGCTTGGCCTCGAAGTCGTCGGTGCCTCCCGTGGACTGCCACACGTACGCCGGCGCCGGGTATCCCTCGTACCACACGGGGCCGAAGAGCGTCCCGAGCGTCGCCTCCGGGTGGGGGTTGTGGAGGCGCCAGTGGCTGACCGCGCCCTGCTCGTCGACCGCGAGGATGCCGTCGGCCTTCGGCGCCAGGACCGTGGCGACGAGCCCAGGCCGGCCGGCGGCCAGGCGCAGGAGCGTCCGGCCCGAGGTCCCGTAGCTCACGTGGAGGCCGCCGGCGGCGTCCGCCGTCACGAACCCCTTGTCCCGGCCGGAGGCCGAGAAGGCGACGACGCGGTCGCCGTGGGCGGGGAACTCGTTGATCCTCGTCAGTCGCGCCGGACCGCCGGCGGGCGCGGGCACCACCTGCCAGCTCGCCACGCCTCCGCGGGCGTCGCCGGCCACCAGCGTGCGGTCGCCGATGAGGAAGCCGAGCACGGTGATGGCCGCGCCCGTCGGCGTCGCGGCCACGCGGTCGGCGAGCGCCGGGTTGCCGCGATCCCGCAGGTCGTAGTGCAGCAGCTCGCCGCGGGACGTCCCGACGAAGAGGTCGTCGCCGCGGCCGTCGACCGCCAGCGCCGTCACCTCGCCCTCGTCGAGACGCGGCAGCGCCTGCACCCGCTCCTCCCGGCGCGTGCCGCCGATGAGAGCCTTGCGCTCCACCACCGAGTGCATGACCACCTCGGTCGACCCCACCCGGGCGACCACGACCCCGCCGCCGTCCGCGACGGCGCCGGCCAGCGCCGTGATCGGGCGCCGGCGGTCGCGATCGATCACGCTCGGCTCGCCGAACACCGGCTCGACGCTGACGACCCGGCGGCCCGTCGCGTGGTCGACCGCGACGCGCGGCTCCAGCGGGATCACGCGCCCGTCCGACGTGCCGACGAGGAACCGCCCGCGGCCGGCGCCGGCGACGGCCGTGGCAACCGCGCCGTCGAGGCCGGCGATGGGGATCACGCGGGCCGCCTCGTCGCCGCTCGTCGGGGCCAGCACCACGCCTTGCGCGGTGAGGAGATGGAGGACCTCGCGATACTCGTCGACGCCCAGCGAGGCGCCGAGCGGTCGCAGCGCCGGCGCGCCCTCGGCGCGCAGCGGGCGCGTGGCGACGAGCTCGGCGGAGGCCGGGCGGAACAGCGGCACGACCTCGGCGCCGATGACGAACAGCATCGCGAGGATCGACGCGATCACGAGCAGGCCGCCCGCCACGACCAGCCGCGCGGCCCAGCGATCGGCCCGGAGGCGCCGCCCCGTGCGCGCCGCCGAGACGACGCGAGGGCGGGTCACACGCGGCCCGCCCTCGCGCAGCGCCTCCGTGCCGATCGCCACCTACTGGACCTTGTTCAGCTCTTCCCGGGCGATCGAGGCCGGGATCGGGAAGTAGCCGTCCTTGACCACGGCTTCCTGTCCCTGGCGCGAGAGCACGAGCCGGGCGAACTCCCGCGTGAGCGGGTCGAGCGCCTTGCCGGGCGCCCGGTTGACGTAGACGTAGAGGAACCGCGCCAGCGGATACGTCCCCTGGTAGGCGTTGTCGGCGGTGGCCTCGACGCACGGGCCGCCCTCCCTCTCGGAGAGGGGTACGGCCTTGACGCCGGCGGTCGCGTAGCCGATGCCGCTGTAGCCGACGGCGTACCGGTCGACCGTCACCCCCTGCACCACGGAGGCGGAACCCGGCTGCTCCTTCACCGAGTCCTTGAAGTCGCCGTTCTTCAACACGTGCTCCTTGAAGAAGCCGTAGGTCCCCGACGCGGAGTTGCGGCCGTACAGGCTCAGCGGGCGGCTCGCCCACTCACCGGGCAGGCCGAGCTGGCCCCAGGTCGTGAGATCCTGCTTGCCGCCCTGCCGCCGCGACTTCGAGAACATCGCGTCGACCTGCGCCATGGAGAGGCAGCGGATCGGGTTGTCCTTGTTGACGAAGACCGCGAGCGCATCGACCGCGACGCGCAGCTGGGTGGGCTTGTAGCCGTGGCGCTTCTCGAACTGGTCGATCTCCGTCCCCTTCATCGCCCGCGACATCGGGCCGAGCTGCGCCGTGCCGGAGATGAGCGCCGGCGGCGCCGTGGAGGAGCCCTTGCCCTCGATCTGGACCCGGGTGTTGGGATAGAACTTCTGGAAGGATTCCGCCCAGTAGGTCATGAGGTTGTTGAGCGTGTCCGAGCCCACGCTCGACACGGTGCCGCTCACGCCGCTCACCGGCCTGTAGGCCGGCAGGTCGGGATCGACCTTCACCTGGGCTCCCGCGGTCACCGCGCCGAGCAGGCTCGCCCCGGTGATCATCGCCATCACGCCACGCTTCTTCATCGTCTGCGCTCCTCTCCGTGCTCAGGAGTGTCCGCTGCCTCTGTTGCAGTCCCGTGAATCGATCGTTACGGACGTGTTAACGCCGCCCCCCCGCTCCGGCTCGCTGTCGCCCTCCTCCGCGCGGCCGCTGACCATGGTGACGGGGATCGCTCGGATCCCCGGGGTCCAGCCTCAGGCGCCGGCACGCCTCCCGGCCGTTGACCTCGGCCACCATGATGTCGAGCAGGATGACGTCGGGCCGGCCGTCGCGGACCCGCCGGAGTGCCTCGGCGCCGTTGGCCGCCGCCACGACGTCCCAGTCGTTCCTCGCGAGGTTGTATCGGAGCATCGCGGCGAGGTCGGGCTCGTCCTCGACGACGAGGATCCGGCCGCCCTGGCGTCGTGACTGGCTCGCGGGGCCCGCCTGGTCCTCGTCCTGTCGCCGTCCCGGAGATCGGCTCGCCTCTCCCATCGCCCTCACGCTCATCGCCTTCACGCTGGGAGTGTCCGAGGACGGGGTTACAGGACGATGACGCCGCGGTAAACCTTTCGCGAAAGGCCCGGCGGCGGGGTTGGCGAGCGCGCTTCACCGAGGTAGCCTCGAGCGCGATGCCGAGCGCGCCGCCCCCGCGCGTCGCCGTGCGCCTCACCGCGGAGGCCGTCGGCACGGCGCTCCTGCTCGCGGCGGTGGTGGGATCGGGCATCATGGCCAGCCGGCTCAGCGCCGACAGCCGCGGTCTGGCCCTGCTCGCGAACACCGTGGCCACCGGCGCGGCGCTCGTCGCGCTGATCCTCGCCCTCGGTCACGTGTCGGCGCACTTCAATCCGGCGGTAACGCTGGCCGCCGTCGCGAGCGGCGCGCTGCGTGCCCGTGAGGGCGCCGCCTACGTCACCGTCCAGGTGGCGGCGGCGCTCCTGGGGGTGGCGCTGGCGCACGTGATGTTCGGCGAGCCGCTCTTCCTCGCCTCGCGACAGCCGCGCGCCGGGCTCGGTATCGTGGTCAGCGAGTTCGTCGCGACCTTCGGATTGCTCCTCGTGATCCGGGGCTGCGAGCGGGGGCGGCCGGAAGCCGTCCCGTTCGCCGTGGGCGCCTGGATCACCGCCGGCTACTGGTTCACGGCGTCCACCTCGTTCGCGAACCCGGCGGTGACGATCGCGCGTGCGCTGACCGACACGTTCACCGGCATCCGGCCGGCTGACGTGCCGCTCTTCGTCCTGGCCCAGCTCGCGGGGGCCGCGGTCGCGACGGCGCTGGACCGCCGGCTGAACCGGGTGCCGGACGGCGGGGGCCGCTGACCGTCAGGCGTCCTCGGCGAGCCAGCGCTCGATGCGCGACCGGATGTCGTCGCGGACGCGACGGAACACGGCGAGGCGGTCTTCCTCGGCGCCGGCCGCCCGCGACGGATCCGGGAAGCTCCAGTGTGCCCGCCTGCTGGCGCCGGGGAAGATCGGACAGCGCTCGCTGGCGTCGTCGCACACGGTCACCACCCAGTCCCACCGCTGCGGCACGAAGGCGTCGAGCGTCTTCGACACGTGGGTGGAGATGTCGACGCCCGCCTCGGCCATGACCCGGATCGCCAGCGGATTCACCCGGGTCTGCTCCGTGCCGGCGCTGGCGACCTCGAACCGCGGCCCGCCCAGCGCGCGGAGCCAGCCCTCGGCCATTTGGCTCCGCGCCGAGTTGTGCGTGCAGAGGAAGAGCACGCGTCGCGGCGTCATGGGCGCAGCGTATCAGGTCAGCCCCGACGAACGAGGTGCCGCGCGTCCCGGAGACGGCGAGGGCTGGACACGGATGGGGCGCGGCTACCCGACGCCGAGGGTCTTGGCCGCGCGCTTGACGTCGGCGGGCTTGACCCAGAGGATCATGCCGTAGCGGCCGGCGCCTGCGCACACCGCGTCGGCGGCCGTCACGTTGATGCCGGCGCCCGCAAGCCTGCCGAGGAGCTCGGCCACGGCGCCCACCCGGTCCTCGCCCTGCACCAGGAACGCCTTCTTGGGGCCCACGAGCTTCCACTTCGCCTTGCGGGCTGCGGCGCGGAACCGCCCGGCGTCGGCGGGGACGAAGTCGATCTGGGCCCGCCGGCCGCGCGGGAATCCGGTGAAGGCCAGCAGGTTCACGCCGGCGGCCCGGAGCTGCTCCAGCATCCTCGCGCCCTCGCCGGGCCGGTCGGGCGCCTCGACGTAGAAGTAGTCGACCAGCGTCACGCTCTCGCTCATGGGCCCCTCCCCGGGTCTCGTGATGGAGGGTGATTCTAGCGCGACCGGGCTCAGGCGGGCGGCAGCGTGAAGCGGACGGTGGTCCCGCGGTCCACCTCGCTCTCGATGGTGAGCTCTCCCCCGTGGGCGATCACGAGGTGCTTCACGATGGCGAGCCCGAGACCGGTGCCGCCCAGCTCGCGGGACCGCGCCTTGTCGACCCGGTAGAAGCGCTCGGTGATCCGCGGCAGGTCCCCGGGCGGGATCCCGATCCCGGTATCGGCGACCTCGACCTCCACGAGTTCGCCGCGCCGGCGCGCCGACACCGTCACGCGGCCGCCCGCGGGCGTGTGCTTCACGGCGTTGTCCACGAGGTTCAGCAGGATCTGCACGAGCCGGTCGTGGTCGGCGTGCACGGCCGGGATCGCCGGCGGCAGGTCCGTGGTGAGCTCGACGCCGCCCGCGGCGGCCCGGGGGCGCATGATGGCGAGCACCGACTCGACGACGTCGCCGAGCGCGATCGGTTGCCGGTGGAGCGTCACGCGCCCCAGCTCGATATTGCTCAGGTCCGTCAGGTCGTCGAGCAGGCGACCGAGGCGCTCGGTGTGGCGCGCCACGACCTCGAGGAACCGCCGGCGCTGCTCGCCGTCCTCGAGGGCGCCGCCGAGCAGCGTCTCGAGGTACCCGCGGATCGCCGTCATCGGCGTGCGGAGCTCGTGGGAGAGGTTGGCGATGAACTCGGTGCGGACCTGCTCGAGCCGGCGCAGCTCCGTGACGTTGTGCAGGACCATCACCACGCCCGCGTCGCCCTCGCCCAGACGGAGGGGCACCGCGTTGGCGTGGAGGCGGCGCTCGGGGGGGCCGGGGAGCGTCAGCTCGCGGCGGACGACGTCGCCGCCGGCGGCGCGGCGCGCCTGGCGCAGCAGCTCGTGGAGGTCGACGTTGCGGATGACCTCGAGGAACGGCTTGCCCTCGCCCCGCCCCGCGCCGGGGCCGCACATCGCGCGCGCCGGCTCGTTCATGAGCACGACGTGGTCCCGGCCGTCGACGGCGATGACGCCGTCCTCCATGCCGTCGAGGATGGCGGCGACCTTCGCCTGCTCGTGCTGGATGTCCTCCAGGCGCTCCCGCATCCGCGCGGCCATCGCGTTGAGGGCGCGGCCGAGCTGCCCGATCTCGTCGGGCGAGCGGACGGGCGCGCGCGTCGCGAAGTCGCCCTCGGCCATCGCCCGGGCGATCGCCTGCATCTCCACCACGGGACGCGTCACCCGCCGGGCGACGAAGAGCGCGATGCCGAGCGCGACGGCGAGCGCCAGCGCGCCGCCGAGGAACATCGCGCGGCGGAGCGCCGCGTGCGACGCGGTGACCGCGGCGAGGGGCAGGGCCAGGCGCAGCACCCCGAGGGTGGCGTCGCCGTCCCTGACCGGGACGGCGACGTAGAGCAGCGGCGCGTCGATCGTGGCGCTCCGGCGGAGGTGGCGCCCCACCGCGCCGGAGAGCGCGGCGCGGACCTCCGGCCGGTCGGCGTGGTTCTCGACGCGCGCGATCTCCGCGGGCGGCACGTCCGAGTCGCCGAGCACCCGCCCGTCGGTCGCGATCAGGCTCACGCGCGCGCCGGTGCGATCGGCGGCGCGCACGACGAAGGCCCGGGTCGCCGCGGCGGCGTCCGCCGCGGCCAGCCGGGCGCGCGCCTCGTCGTGCAGGAGGCGCGCCGCCGTCGCGAGGCGCGCCTCGAGCGACTCCACCGCGAACTCCTCGAGCGAGCGCTCCAGGTACAGCCCCGCAGCCACGATGGCGACGGCGACGAAGCCGACCAGGGTGAGCGTCAGCTTGAGCGCGATGCTCCGGCGCAGCAGGTGGAGGACGCGCTCCATCAGTCGGCCTCGAAGCGGTAGCCGACGCCCTTGACGGTCGCCACGCGGCGGCCCTCGTCGCCCAGCTTGGCGCGCAGGCGGCGGACGTGGACGTCGACCGTCCGCGACTCGATCTCGTCCGCGTGGGCGTAGCCCCACACCCGGTCGAGCAGGTGCTCGCGCGTGAGCACGCGGCCGCCCGCCTCGATCAGGGCGCGCAGCAGGTCGAACTCCTTCGGCGTCAGCGCCACCGGCCTGCCCGCCACGGTGACGGCGTGACGGCCGGGATCGACGGTGATCGCGCCGCCCCGGAGCACCGCCGCCCCCTCCGCGGGGCGGCTGCGCCGGAGCACGGCGCGCACGCGGGCCACCAGCTCCTTCGGCGAGAACGGCTTCACGACGTAGTCGTCGGCGCCCATCTCGAGGCCCACCACGCGGTCGACCTCGTCGGCCCGGGCGGTGAGCATGATGATCGGCAGGGTCGCGGTGGCGGGATCCGCGCGGATGCGGCGGCAGACCTCGAGCCCGTCGGTCTCGGGCAGCATCAGGTCGAGGATCAGGAGGTCGGGGCGGCGCGCTCGCAGCTCCGCCAGCGCCGTCGGCCCGGTGGCCGCCGTCCGGCAGCGGAAGCCGTCGCGCGTCAGGTGAAAGACGATGAGGCTCCGGATGTCCGGCTCGTCCTCCACCACGAGCACGTCCTGCGCCATGCCGCCCCCACTCTAGCGCAGCGCCGGCTCGCGGGGCGGGACGCGGGCGACGCCTACGCCAGCATCGAGAGGAGCTTCGCCACGCCGTACGCGATGAGGCCGCACACCGGGAACGTCAGGATCCAGGCCGTCACGATCTCGGCGCCGACGCCCCAGCGCACCGCGGAGAGCCGCCGGGTGCTGCCGACGCCCATGATCGACGTGTTGATGGTGTGCGTCGTGCTGAGCGGCACGCCGAGCCGCGTCGCGAGCTCGATCGTCGTCGCCGCCGCGGTCTCGGCCGCGAAGCCGTGGACGGGATCGAGCTTCGTCATCCGGAGGCCCATGGTCTTGACGATCCGCCAGCCGCCGATCGCCGTGCCGAGCCCCATCGTGACGCCGCAGAGCAGGATCACCCAGAGCGGCACGTCGAACGTCGGCAGGACGCCGCCGAGGACCAGCGTGAGCGTGAAGGCCCCGATGAACTTCTGGCCGTCGTTGGAGCCGTGGCTGAACGCCATGAACGCGGCCGAGAGGATCTGCAGGCGGCCGAAGAGCCCGCGGATCACGCCCGGCCGCCACCGGCGGAAGATCCAGTAGATCCCGACCGTGATGCCGAGGCCGCCCGCGAAGCCGAGGAACGTGGAGAAGGCGAGGCCCAGGAGCACCTTCTGCCAGCCGTCCCAGAGCAGCACCGACGGCCCCGCCGTGGCGAGCCCGGCGCCGCTCAGGCCGGCGATCAGCGCGTGGCTCTCGCTGGTCGGCATCCCGTAGTACCAGGCGAGCGTGGACCAGAAGACGATCGCCACCATCGCGGCGGCGACGGTCGCGACGTTGATGGCCTCCGGCTTCACCATCCCCTTGCCGATGGTCGCGGCCACGGCCGTGCCGGACATGGCGCCCAGCACGTTGAGCACGCTCGCCATCGCGAGGGCCTGGAAGGGGCTGAGGACGCGCGTCGAGACCACGGTGGCGATGGAGTTGGGGGCGTCGGTCCAGCCGTTGACGAACTCTGCGGCGAGGACCAGCAGGAGGACCAGGACGAACAGCGGCTCCATCAGGCCATCTTGAGAATGATGCCCTCGATGACGTTGGCCACGTCCTCGCAGCGGTCGGTCACGATCTCCATCGTCTCGTAGATCTCCTTCCACTTGATGATCTCGATGGGATCGCCCTGCTGCTCGAAGAGCTCGGCCAGACTGTCGCGCAGGAGGTTGTCGGCGCTGTTCTCCAGCCGGTTGACCTCGACGGCGTGCTCGTGGAACCCCGGGTCCATCGTGCGCAGGCAGCGCACGGTGCGGTCGGTGGCCTGCGCGATGTCGACGATGACCGTCGCCATCGCCCGGCAGGCGGAGGTCGGCTCCTTGATGCGGTAGACGAGCAGGCGCTCGGCCGACGCTTCGATGTAGTCGAGCACGTCGTCGAGCCGGCTCGCCAGCGCGTGGATGTCCTCGCGGTCCAGCGGCGTGATGAACGTCTGGTTCAGGCGGCGCACGACCTCGTGCGTGATCTGGTCGCCCTGGTGCTCGATCTCCTTGATCGCGTGCACGCGCGCGCGCGCCTCGGCGAAGTTGTGGACCAGGTCGTGCAGGAGGGCGGCCGCGCGCTGGATGTGCTGGGACTGCTGCTCGAAGTAGTCGAAGAACCGGACCTCGCGCGGAATCAGGTTGAACATCGACTCGCGGTGGAGTGTAGCGGAAACGCCGCCGTCGCGCCAGCAGGACGCGACGGCGTCACCGGGCGCGGGCCGACGGCGCCCGGCCGTGCACGGCCGCCGCGAAGCCGGCGAGCACCGGGTGCGGGCGCCCGGGCGCCGAGCG
>Ga0073934_10000371_pt1 | contig 130740 bp, 132 predicted proteins | sample LarsenN4metaG_FD_76834 | JGI IMG/M metagenome (GOLD analysis project Ga0073934, IMG submission 76834) | Hot spring sediment bacterial and archeal communities from British Columbia, Canada, to study Microbial Dark Matter (Phase II) - Larsen... ... | reverse complement strand
CTATGTGCAGCGGCACGGCGATGTCGTGGCCGGGCGCAAGGTCGAGTTCATCCGCAAGGATACCGGCGGCGTTGCGCCCGACGTGGCGAAGCGGCTGGCGCAGGAGCTGATCGTGCGCGACAAGGTCGACATTCTCGCCGGCTTCGTCTTGACACCAAACGCGCTGGCGGCAGCCGACGTCTCGGCGGAAGCCAAGAAGCTGATGGTGATCATGAATGCCGGCACCTCGATCATCACGACGAAGTCACCTTATTCCGCGCGCACCTCGGTGACGCTGCCGCAGGTCGCTGAAGCCTTCGGGCAATGGGCAGCGAAGAACGGGACGCGGAAGGCCTATACCATGGTGTCCGATTTCGGACCGGGGCACGACGCCGAACAGGGCTTCCATCGCGCGTTCAAGGGCGCCGGCGGGGAGATCGTCGGCTCGGTGCGCTTCCCGGTCGCCAATCCCGACTTCTCCGCCTTCGTGCAGCGGGCGAAAGACATCAATCCGGAAGCGATCTTCCTGTTCGTGCCGGCCGGCGCGCAACCGGCGGCTTTTGCAAAGGCCTTGACCGAGCGCGGCCTGAGCCCCAAGACGACGAAAATTCTCGGCACCGGCGAGGTCACCGCGGAAACCGCGTTGAAGGGAATGGGCGAAGCCTCCCTCGGCATCATCACGGCATGGAACTACGACCACGCCCAGGATACCGGGATCAACAGGGCTTTCGTGAAGGACTATGCGGCGGCGTTCAAGCGCAATCCCGACTTCATGTCGGTCGGCGGCTATGACGGCATGCACCTGATCTACGAGGCGCTGAAGAAAACCGGTGGCAAGGCCGATGGCGATGCCTTGATCGGGGCTGCGAAGGGCATGAAATGGGAAAGCCCGCGCGGGGTGATCGCGATCGACCCGGAAACGCGCGACGTCGTGCAGAACATCTATATCCGCCGCGTGGAGAATGTGGGCGGCACGCCGCAAAACGTCATCATCGACACGATCCAGGACGTCAAAGACCCGGTGCTGGCACGGCTGAAGAAGTAGACGGAGGCCGGTCAGCGCGGTGTCCGGTTTTGCCGGGCCGCGCGGGCCCGCTTCGACGCGGATTGCCGCGCTTTGTCCGGCGTCAGCAGAAGCGGCGTGAACCGGCGCAGTTCCTCAAGCGGGGAGCGTCCGTGGGGTGACGGCAATTTCCAGGCGGCGGTGAGTGCCATGCCGCGCAACAGGGAATTTGCGATGTCGACGAATTTTTCAATGTCGCGCCGCTTGTAGCCCACCTGCTGCAGCGCCTGAATCCAGATGTCGTCGTGCCGCTTGCGATAGTCCCTGAATAAGGAATGAAATATGCGCGCAAGGCGTGCATCGGTTCTTGCCGCGATCGAGAGCTCGAGCATCGCAACATAGTCGCGGCTCAGGAAAAACGATTCGGCGCTGGCCAGGAATTGCCCGGCAGGATCGGATGAACCTTTGACGGTGCTGGCGAGGTTTTGCGACTTTTCACCCGCCCGGTCGAGCGCGGCGCGCCAGGCGGCGGCGATCAGGTCATATTTGGTGCGGAAGTAATTCTCGCGCGCGCCACGCGATACGCCGGCGCGGGCCGCGACCGCGATGGTGGTGAAGCCGGCATATCCCCTCTCCACCAGGAGATCGATGGCGGCGCGGAGAATCTTGTCCTGGGTCTCGCGGCGGCGCTGGTCCTGGGTCCGCTGCGGTCTTTTGCGCGCTGTCCTGGCTTGCGCCGACCTGTTCTGCATCTCCGCCCCTGGCGCCCTAGAACACCCCCGCCATCTCCCTGGCGCCGGGCGCCTGTGAATAGCGGTCCATGCGCGAATCCATGTCGGCGATCAGGCGCGCCACCGTGCCGGTGCGGCGCGCGATCGGATTGCGCTCATAGCCGCGTTGCTGGAAGAAATTCGCCGTAGGCACGATCTCGCGCAAATCCTGCGGCATTGACACCATGTCGATGCCGTTGCCGTCGCCGGTGAAGTTCATCAGTTCAAGCTCGGCGCCGGTGAGCGGGCGCTTGACGCCGCGCATGCGAGCGAAGAGCACCGAGTTGAGCAGCTTCTGCGTTTGCAGAAGCGGGCCGATGTCGCGGTCGAGCACGGCGGCGTGCATGCCGTAGCCCATCGGCGTGTTGGCGAGCTTGTCGTGCTCGGCCCACTGGTTCGGCACCGTGCGGCTCGCCGCGATCATGCGGCGCAGGATCTCGACCTTGCGCGTGAGCGCCGCCTTCGCGTCGGGCGGGAGCGCCGCCGCCTTCTGCATCAGCATCTTCACGAAGTCGTCGCCGTGGCCGGCCAGCAGCGAGACGGTGTTGGTCGCGAGCAACTGGTTGTAGCCCATGGCGGGCGAGATAGCGCGGCTGTCGGGTTTGCCCGGATTGACGCCGGCCTGCATGTCGTAGGTGCCGTTGCCACCGGTCTCGAAGGCATAGACGCGCAGAATCTGTTCGCGGGTGAGGCCGGCGGCGAGCGCCGTCTGCACGTAGGCGCGTTTGAAGTCCCGCTCGCTGCCCGGCCGCTCGGGGACGAAGCTGTAATGCTCGTGCGCGGCTTTCAGGAAATCGGCAATGACCGGAATCGGCGGCTTCGGCGGAATCGTCTCGTCGCGCTCGGGGATGGAGGGATGCACCGGCCGCTCCGGACCGGTGTAAACCGGCGGCTGGGTCAGCACATAATCGTCGCGCGTGACCGGCTCGCCACTGCGGCGCTTCTGCGCACGCAGCTTGCGCTTCTCGGCAATGGCGCTCCAGTAGGCGTCGCTCTCGGCGAGGAACGCCTTGCGGGCGCGATTGTAGTCGTCGAGCCTCTTCTGGATATCGGGCGGCAGCTTGGCTGTGTTCTGGGCGAGCGCTGCCGGAGGCAGCATTATTGTGGCCGCAATGAGCCATCCAAAAAAAGTGCCGGCAGGACGATACAGCATATGTTGCTTCTACCGGCTGTGGTGCCTCGACTCAACCGCCGATCCCGGCGAGCAAGCACAGCGCGGCCAACCTGGCGCGTCAACGCGCCAATACGACGTCGCCAATGAGCGAAGAGTGGTCCCACGGCACCTGCTTCTCGCGGGTCGCCGCGATCACATCGCCGCGCACGCGTTGCATCATCAGACTGATATGCAGGTTGGGTGTCGCGATGTGCTTCAAGAGCGCAGCCGTGAATGGGCTGTTGCGACCCTCGCCATCCAGCGCCACGTTGTCGGGCTGGGTCGCATAGGCGATCATCGTGCCGATCGCGCTCTGAATGCTGGCAAGACCCTGCCCGACCGCCGTCGAGCGCGTGCCGAGCGAACGTGCGAACGAGCGCGCCAACGGATTGTCGCGGCAGGCATCGAGGAATACGAGATTGACACGCCGTTCGACTTCCATTTGCGCCAGCACTTGCCCAAGATCGATCGTGTCCAGCGTCAGATCGCCGGCGCGTTCAAGCTTCGCATCGATGGGGATCAGATAGTTCTTGCCACCGACCTGAATACCGTGGCCCGCGTAGAAGAAGAGCGCCATCGTCGCGCGGTCGAGCTTGCGGCCGAAGTCGCGGATACGGTCTTCCATGCCCCGCCGATCAAGATCGCGGCCCTCAATCACATCGAAACTCAGCTTGCGCAATGCAGCGGCGATATCGGACGCATCGTTGCGCGGATTGGCGAGTTTGGTCGAATGGCGATAGTCGCCGTTGCCGATCACAAGGGCGACCCGCCGTTCGGCCGGCGATGACACGACGGTCTGGGCCGGCGCCGTCGCCGCCGCGATGGCTTGTTGTTGTGCTGCAGGCGCAGCAGCCAGCGGCGCTGGCGGAGTGGCCGGTTCGGCGCCTGCGCCGAGCTTGAGCCGCAGCGGGCGAGAGTCGTGATTCGACATCGGCAGATCCGGATTGAGTGCGATTGCGTCCCGATAGTCGGCCAACGCCTTGTCGTTTTCGCCCGCCCGCTCGTAGCTCGTGCCCCGCGCACGCAGATGGAACGGCCTCATCCCGCTGCCGGCCTGCAGGTTCTGCAGCACGAAGGTCCAGTCGGCGACAGCACGCCGATATTCGCCGGTCTTGTCATGGAGCTTCGCGCGCTGCTCGTGGAGATCGCTAGAACGAGGATTGAGCCTGATTGCAGCGTCGAGATGCGCAATGGCCTTGGCGTCCTGCGCCTGCTCGGAGAGCATGTTCGCGCGACCGACATGGGCATTGATGAGATCGCTGCTATAGAACGAATTGAGCCTATGCGCGGCCGCATAGTCCTCGATCGCCCGATCATATTCACCTCGCGACCACAACAGCCTGGCACGGCCGGCATATGCGTCGGCATGCTTGGCATTGCCGCGCACCGCCGCAGTGAAATCGGCCAGCGCGCGGTCGAAATCATTGTTCGCCGCATGGGCGTAACCGCGCGCGGTCAAGAGGGTCGGGCGGTCGTAAAGGTTCATCGGCGGGCCGGTATAAGGCCGGCTGAGCGCTCGCGTACAGATCGCGATGATTTGGGTGGCTGCGGGCTTTGGGGTCTTGAACGCGCTCTGGACGCAGTCGCCTTCATCCCGCAGGGTGGTCGCCTGGTCGGCGCGGGTTTGTGCCTGCGCCGCCTTGGCAAACAATCCAAGAATCGCAACAAAAACGAATATGAGGGATGACGCGCGCAACATTGCCCGCTCCTCCAAACCGCCAAATCTCGAACCGGGATCCCCGAGGATATCCCAATTGACGCGAATGGTAGTCAGTTTTCGAGGTGCTCGGAAGGCGGCATTCAAAGCCTGTAATCGCGCGGCTTTCCCGGTCAGCCCTGCCGCTCCAGGCGCGCGCCTCGCAAGGGGAAGGGCCTGTTGCTGCGCAGGAGCTTCTGTCCGGCCTGGGTGATCACGATCATCGCGCCTCGGCCGGGCACGAATTCACGCGCGACATAGCCGCGCTCGACCGCCTCTTCCCAGACGGTGAGACGCGGACAGGAGGTGCGCCAGGTGTCGATGAGATCGGCATGGCGGCGCGGCTCCTTCGCCACCCATTCGACGAGATCGCGGACCAGCGGATCGAGTGTGTCGGGCATTTGCCGGCTCCTTCGGATTCGCAGCTCATACTAGCGCAGAACCTGCGCCACGAGCCACAGGCTGCCCATCAGCAGCGGCTGATGCACCAGATAAACGATCAAACTATGGCGGCCCGCAAGGCACAGGGTGCGGCCGACGGCAGAGCGCGGCCGCCAGCGCGGCCACCGCTCGGGCGGGATCAGCCGGGCCGCGGCGATGCCGAACAGCACATAGCCGAACCAGGGCAGCAACGGGTTGTAGTCGTTGGAGGGGATGATCTCGCTGCCCAGGCCGAGCCAGACCCAGGGGAGACCGTTGAACATCGACGAGGTGGCAAATTGCGGCGCCGCGACGCAGGCCATGCCGGCGAGGATGATGACAATGACCGGGAGTCGCAGGAACAGGAGACCGATGACGCTCGACACCGCGATGCAATGCAGGATGCCGAACCAGATGATGCCATCGGGATCGGCGAGATAACTGAGCACGGTGATGGCGGCCGCCGCGGCGACGATAACGCCGAGGCGCCGCAGGAACGGTTTCAGCTTGACGCCTTTGCCGTGGCCAAGCACCAGTCCGACGCCGACCAGCGCCAGGAAGCTCGCGGCAATGGCGCGCGCGAAGGCGACCCAGAGCGGATGCTCGGTGACGCCGAGATCGGCGAGGCCGAAAAATTCGAGATCCCAGGAGAAGTGGTAAATGGCCATGGCCGCCAGCGCGACGCCGCGCGCAAGGTCGAGAACCGGGAGGCGGGCGAATGGCGGGCTGGGAGCTAGCATGATCTTCGGCTTTTCTCACCCGCGCTGCGCCGGATATGGCAAGACGTCCCCATGTCGCGCGATTCAGATCACAAGACAATGGCCGCGGTGATCGGCGGCGGCCCGGCCGGGCTGATGGCGGCGGAGGCGCTCGCCGACGCAGGCGTGGCGGTCACCGTTTATGAGCGCATGCCCTCGCTCGGCCGCAAGTTTCTCATGGCCGGGCGCGGCGGGCTCAATCTCACGCACAGCGAGACGACGTCGCGATTCCTTGCGCGCTATGGCGCGGCGGCGGAGCCTTTGCGCGCAGCCATCGACGCGCTTTCGCCGGGCGATCTGCGACGATGGAGCGAAGACCTCGGCCAGCCGACCTTTGTCGGCTCCAGCGGGCGGGTGTTTCCGCAGAGCATGAAGGCTTCTCCCTTGCTGCGCGCATGGCTGCGCCGGCTCGCCGCGAAGGGCGTGCAGGTCGCGTTGCGGCATCGATGGACGGGCTGGGACGCAGCCGGCCGCTTGCGCTTCGATCATGACGGTGAAGAGACAAGCATTGCGGCCGATGTCGCCGTGCTGGCGCTTGGCGGCGCGAGCTGGCCGAAGCTGGGCTCCGACGGCGGCTGGGCGGACATTCTGCAAGGTGAAGGCATCGCGGTTTCACCACTGCGTCCGGCCAATTGCGGATTTCTGGCCGAATGGTCGGAAATTTTCCGCAAGCGCTTCGAAGGCCAGCCGCTGAAGCGGATCGCGCTGTCATTCGGCGGCGAGACCGTGCGCGGCGAGGCGATGATTGCGCAATACGGCCTCGAAGGCGGCGGCATTTATGCACTCTCGTCAGCATTGCGCGACGCGATTGAAAAGGATGGCCAGGCGGTCCTGACGATCGACGCGCTGCCGGATGTTGTCATCGGCGATCTGGCGCGAAAGCTGAGCGCGCCACGCGGCAAGCAATCCCTGTCCACTTTCCTCCGCAAGGCGGCGAATCTGTCGCCGGCGGCGATCGGACTGGCGCAGGAGATTGCGAAGGGCAAACTCGGCGATCTTGCCGCCGATGCCATGGCCGCGCAGCTGAAGGCATTGCCGGTGAGGCTGACCGGCATTGCGCCGATCGCGCGCGCGATCTCGAGCGCGGGCGGCGTCTCGTTCGACGAGATCGATGCACGTTTCATGCTGCGCAGGAAGCCGGGCGTTTTCGTTGCCGGCGAGATGCTCGACTGGGAGGCGCCGACCGGCGGCTATCTGCTGCAGGCGTGCTTTGCGACGGGGCTTGCGGCGGGCGAAGGCGCAGCGGCGTGGGTAAAGCATTCGCATGCGCAGGGAGCGTCATTGCCGGGGGTGACCCGGCAATGACAATGGAAGTCCCTATCTTCGCCCCGCCATCCAGCTGTCGAGCGAGAAGCGTCCCGGTCCGGCGACGAAAAGCAAGAGCGCACCGCCCATGATCGACAGGTTCTTCAGGAAGTTATTGTACTGCGCCACCTGCTGAGCCGCGGGGAACTCCCAGTAGCGGTGCGCGAGCGCGGTGGCGACCAGAACGAACAGGAAGCAGACGATCGACGCGTAGCGCGTCGCGATACCGAGCACCAGCGCGACGCCGATCAGGAATTCAACCGGTGGCACGATGGTGGCGAACAGGCCGGGGGCGGGTACGCCGAGGCTGGTCAGATAACCGGCGAAGGCCGCCATGTTGCCGATCTTGCCCCAGCCCAAGGTGAGGAAGATCCAGCCGAGCAGCACCCGGCCGATGAGGATCAGTGTGTCGCTCGAACTCGTTGCGAAGCTGTCGGTATAGGACAGGACGTGATGCGATGTCCGCGTAGCCATAATGCGCCCCTTCTGTTGCATTCCGCGCCGGGCAGGACCCGGCCTTCGAGTGTATCAACACGGCAGAGCCGGGGCGCATTCCATGTTGCTGCGGGAGCAAGTGGGCCACAACAATTTTGTGTGCGCTGCGCAATGGCCGCGCGACGCGCCGCAACAGGGGGCCGGGCGGCTTCAGCGCGTGTCTCCCGCCTAACCGCTTTCGATTTCCTCGCGTAGCATTTCGAGCTCCAGCCATTTCTCTTCCGCGGCGTGCAAGTCCGCCTGCGCTGCAGCAAGCGCGGTGGACGCGGCGTCGAAGGCCTTGCGGTCGCGGGCATAGAGCGTCGGATCGTCCAGCTTCGCTTGCAGCGCCCGGATGTCGGCTTCCAGCTTCGCCATCTGCCCGGGCAGGGTTTCCAGCGCGTATTTCTCGTTGAAGGACAGTTTGCGCTTCGGCTTGCTGCCGTTCACGGGCACCGCGCGGGCCTCCTTCGGCGCTTTCGCTGCGCCGTTCCTGCCGTTGCCCTTGTCGACCGAGATGTCGGCGCCGCGCTGCGCCAGCATGTCGGAATAGCCGCCGGCATATTCGTTCCACTTGCCGCCGCCCTCGGGCACGATCACGGCGTTCACCACGCGGTCGAGGAAATCGCGGTCGTGGCTGATCAGGATGACGGTGCCGGCATAGTCGGCGAGCGTTTCCTCCAGCACGTCGAGCGTCTCCAGATCGAGATCGTTGGTCGGCTCATCGAGCACGAGCAGATTGGAGGGCTTGGCCAAAGCGCGGGCGAGCATCACCCGGCCGCGCTCGCCGCCGGACAGCGCGCGCAACGGTGTGCCGATCTGTTCGGGCGAGAACAGGAAGTCCTTCATGTAGCCGACGACGTGTTTGGTCTGCCCGGCGACGGTGACGGTGTCGCCCTGGCCGAAGGTCAGCGCCTCTTTCAGTGTCCAGTCGGGATCGAGCGAATCGCGGCTCTGGTCGAGCACCGCCATCTGGATATTGGCACCGAGCTTCACCGCGCCGCTGTCGGGCGCAAGCTGGCCGATCAACATGGAGAGCAATGTGGTCTTGCCGCTGCCGTTCGGCCCGACGATGCCGATGCGGTCGCCGCGATAGATGCGGGTTGCGAAATTCGTCACGATCGGGCGGCCGTCATAGGATTTCGAGATGCCGTTCGCCTCGATCGCCAGCGTGCCGGATTTCTCGGCTTCCGCCGCCGCGATCGAGGCCTTGCCGGCGGAGCCGCGATGGTCGCGACGCGCTTGCCGCAGGGCCTGCAGGTTCGCCATGCGACGCATGTTGCGCTTTCTGCGCGCGGTGACGCCATAGCGCACCCAGTGCTCTTCCGCGACGATCTTGCGGTCGAGCTTGTGCTGTTCGAGCTCTTCCTCGGCGAGGATTTCGTCGCGCCGCGCCTCGAATTTGTCGAAGCCGATCTCCAGTCGCCGCGTGGCGCCGCGGTCGAGCCAGACGGTGACGCGTGAGAGGTTGTCCAGAAAGCGCCGGTCGTGGCTGATCAGCACCAGCGCTGACTTGCGGCTCTTGAGCTCCGCTTCCAGCCATTCGATGGTCGGCAAATCGAGATGGTTGGTCGGTTCGTCAAGGAGGAGAATGTCGGGTGCGGGCGCCAGGACGCGGGCGAGCGCGGCGCGGCGCGCCTCGCCGCCGGAGAGATGGGCGGGATTTTCCTCGCCCGTAAGCCCCAGCTGTTCCAGCAGATATTGCGCCTGATAGACGTCGTCGCCCGGCGCCAGCCCCGCCTGGACATAGGACAATGTCGTGGCGAAGCCGGAGAAATCCGGTTCCTGCGGCAGATAACGGACGGTGGCACCCGGCTGCAGGAAGCGGCTGCCGCGGTCGGCCTCGATCAGGCCGGCGGCGATCTTGAGCAGCGTCGACTTGCCGGAGCCGTTGCGGCCAACCAGGCACACCCGCTCGCCCGGCGAGACCGACAATTCGGCGCTCTCGAGCAGCGGCGTGCCGCCGAAGCTGAGCGCGATGTCGCGCAGCTGGATCAGGGGAGGGGGAGCCATCGCCGGGCTATATAGCGCGGGTTGCGCGGTGAGCCATGGCTAAAATGACGGCCTTCGGCCACACTTGGCCGCCGCCGAATCATCTTCATGTAAAAGTCATAACTCCCCGTCTGAATAAGCCTGCGTGCGCGTCTATATAAAGCGTGATCGCCGTACAGGGAGGAACCCATGACAGAAGCCTTTATCTATGACCATGTCCGATCGCCACGCGGACGCGGCAAGGCGGACGGCTCCCTGCATGAGGTGACGACGCTCAACCTCGCGACCCAAGTGCTGAAGGGGTTGCGCGAGCGCAACAAGCTCGATCCCGAACTTGTCGACGACGTGGTGCTGGGCTGCGTCGATCCCGTGGGCGAGGCGGGCGGCGACATTGCGCGCGTCTCGGCGCTCTGCGCGGGCTACGGCGACGGCGTGCCGGGCATGCAGATCAATCGCTTCTGCGCCTCGGGTCTCGACGCGGTGAATTTCGCGGCGGCAAAGGTAATGTCGGGACAATGCGACATGACCATCGGCGGCGGCGTGGAATCGATGAGCCGCGTCGGCATCGGCGCTTCGGGCGGCGCCTGGCCGGTTGACCCGATGATCGCGCTGCCCTCCTATTTCATGCCCCAGGGCATCTCCGCCGACCTAATTGCGACCAAGTATGGCTTCAGCCGCGACGATTGCGACGCCTATGCGGTGGAGAGCCAGAAGCGTGCGGCCGAAGCGTGGAAGGACAAGCGCTTCGACAAGTCGGTGCTGCCGATCAGGGATGTCAACGGCATCACGCTGCTGAACAAGGACGAGCACATGCGGCCGGACACGACCATGCAGTCGCTGGCCGCGCTGAAACCCTCCTTCGTCGAGATGGGCCAGATGGCCGGCTTCGACGCGGTGGCGGTGCAGCGCTATCCCGAGATCGAAGAGATCAATCACGTGCATCACCCCGGCAATTCGTCGGGCATTGTCGACGGCGCTGCGGCGGTACTGATCGGCAGCGCAGAGGCCGGCAAGAAGGCGGGCCTGAAGCCGCGCGCGCGCATCAAGGCCTTCGCCAATGTCGGCTCCGAGCCCGGCATCATGCTGACCGGACCGGCGCCCGTGTCGGAGAAGGTGCTGAAGAAGGCAGGCATGAAGACAAGCGACATCGATCTCTACGAGATCAACGAGGCTTTCGCCTCTGTAGTGCTGCGCTATCTGCAGGCCATGGATCTCGATCCGGCCAAGGTGAATGTGAATGGCGGCGCCATCGCGATGGGCCATCCCCTCGGTGCGACCGGCGCCATGATCCTAGGCATCGCGCTCGATGAACTCGAGCGGCGCAATGCCAACACCGCGCTGGTGACCTTGTGCATCGGCATCGGCATGGGAACTGCGACGATCATCGAGAGGGTATGAGGCATCCATGACAACCACGAACTTCACCCTCGACATCGACACCGACGGCATTGCGCTGATCACCTGGGACATGCCCGGACGTTCGATGAACCTCATCGATCTTGCGATGATCGGGGAACTGGGCGCGATCGTCGAGAAACTGGCCGTCGACGAGAAGGTGAAGGGCGCGGTGATCACCTCGGGCAAGGACACGTTCTGCGCCGGCGCCGATCTCACTTTGCTGGAATCGCTGACCCGCAATTTCGCGGAGCAGATAAAGACGTTGGGTGAAGAAGGCGCCGCCAGGGCCCTGTTCGAGGGCAGTCGCAAGCTGTCGCAGCTTTATCGGCGCATCGAGACCTGCGGCAAGCCTTTCGTCGCCGCAATCAACGGCACCGCGCTCGGCGGCGGCTTCGAACTGGCGCTCGCCTGTCATCATCGTGTCGCCGCCGACAATCCAAAGACGCGGGTTGGCTTGCCGGAAATCAAGATCGGCCTGTTTCCCGGCGCCGGCGGCACGCAGCGCATCGCGCGTATGCTGCAGCCGGCCGATGCCTTGCAGCTTTTGCTGAAGGGCGATCAGCTTCGGCTCAATCGTGCGAAAGCGATGAAACTGATCGACAATGTGGTGCCGGCTGCCGATCTCGTGAAAGCCGCGAAGGACTGGATCAAGGCCGGCGGCAAGGCGGAAGCGCCCTGGGATGTGAAAGGCTTCAAGAATCCCGGCGGGCTCGTGTTTTCCAAGGCCGGGATGATGGTGTTCCCGGCCGCGAACGCGATCTACCGCCGCGAGACCTACGACAATTATCCGGCGGCGCGCGCGATCTTGCAGACCGTGTTCGAAGGCCTGCAATTGCCCATGGACCTCGCTCTGCAGGTCGAGTCGCGATGGTTTGCGAAAATCCTGCGCTCACAGGAAGCGGCGGCAATGATCCGCACGCTGTTCGTGTCGATGCAGGACCTGAACAAGGGCGCGCGGCGTCCGGCCAACGTGCCTGCAACCAAGTTGCAGAAGGTCGGCATCATCGGGGCAGGCTTCATGGGCGCTGGGATCGCCTATGTGAGCGCGCAGGCCGGGCTCGATGTCGTGCTCATCGACCGCGACCAGGCCGCCGCCGACAAGGGCAAGGCGCATTCGCAGAGCCTGATCACCGAGCAGGTCAACAAGGGCCGCGCCAGTTCTGCCGATCGCGATGCATTATTGGCGCGCATCACGCCGACCGCCGATTACAATGCGCTGAAAGGCTGCGACATCATCATCGAGGCGGTGTTCGAGGACCGCAAGGTGAAGGCGGAAGCGATCGCCAAGGCACAGGCCGTGCTGCCGGATGCCGTGTTCGGCTCCAACACCTCGACATTGCCGATCACATCGCTCGCGGAAAGTGCGAAAGACCCGGCGAAATTCATCGGCATTCATTTCTTCTCGCCGGTGGAGAAGATGATGCTGGTCGAGATCATCATGGGCGAGAAGACCGGCGATGTCGCGCTCGCCGCCGCGCTCGATTTCGTGCGTACGATCAGGAAAACGCCCATCGTCGTCAATGACTCGCGCGGCTTCTACACTTCGCGCGTGGTCGGCACCTATATCCGCGAAGGCCATCTGATGCTCACAGAGGGCGTGCCGGCCGCCATGATCGAGAATGTCGGGCGCATGGCGGGCATGCCGGTCGGGCCGCTGTCGCTGAATGACGAGGTTGCGGTCGATCTCGCGTGGAAGATATTGAAAGCGACTGAAGCCGACCTTGGCGCCGACGCCATCGACGCGCGCCAGAAAAAGCTTCTCTCCGACATGGTCGAGAAGCATGGCCGGCTCGGACGCAAGAACGGCAAGGGGTTTTACGAATATCCGGAGAGGGGCCAGAAACGGCTATGGCCGGAGCTTGCCGACCTGCAGCCAACGCATCTCGATCCCGATTCCATCGATGTGACCGAGATCAGGCAGCGGCTACTGGTGATCCAGGCGCTGGAGACCGCGCGCTGCTTCGAGGAAGGCGTGCTTACCGATGTGCGCGAGGCCGATGTCGGCTCCATCCTCGGTTTCGGCTTCGCGCCCTTCACTGGCGGCACGCTGTCCTACATTGACATGACGGGGACGAAGAACTTCGTCACACTCTGCCGCGCGCTGGAGAAGAAGCACGGTGCGCGTTTCGCACCCAACAAGCTGCTGCTTGAGATGGCGGAGAAGGGCGAGAGTTTCTACCGGCGTTTCCCGCCGGCGGTGCGGAAGGCCGCGGCGTAAATGACTGCGACCTCCTCGTGAGGGGGAGGTCGATTTGCAAAGCAAATCGGGTGGGGAATTTTCAGTGTGACCCCACCCCAACCCTCCCCTTTCAGGGGGAGGGAGGTCAGCGTTTCACCAACACCCCCGCAATCCTCCCGCAGGCCTCCTCGATCTGCAGTGGATCGCGCGCGAAGCACAGCCGCACGAAATGCTCGCCGCCGGCGCCGAAGGCGGTGCCCGGCGCGAGCCCGATCTGCGCTTCATCGACCAGACGCCGTGTCAGCGAGCGTGTGTCGCTTTCCCCTTCGACGGCAAAAAAAAGATAAAAGGCGCCCGTCGGCGCCTTGAAACGGCAGCGGCCGGTCCGCCCGAGAATGTCGCAGGCGATGTCGCGGCTCTTGCGCGTGCGGGAAATCTGGTGTGCGACAAAGCTCTCGCCGCGCTCGAGTGCGACGATGCCAGCGCGCTGCATGAATTGCGCGACGCCGGAGGTCGAATACTGGATCAGGTTCTCGATCGTCTGACCGAGCGAAGGATGCGTGGCGATCCAGCCCATGCGCCAGCCGGTCATGCACCAGTTCTTGGAGAAGGTGTTGACGAAGAGCATGCGGTCTTCCGGCGCCATCACATCGAAGAAGGATGGTGCGCGCGGGCCATCCCCATACCAGAAGCGCGCATAGGTCTCGTCGGCGATGATCCACAAGCCGTGTTGCCGGGCCAGCGCGAGCAGCGCTTCCAGATCGTCGCGTGTGGCGGTCCAGCCGGTCGGGTTGGACGGCGTGACAACGAACAGGACGCGCGTTCTTTCGTTGATCGCGGCGGCGATGCGCTCGAGATCGAGCGACCAGCCGCCATTGCCGAACTGCATCGGTACTTCGACCGGCCGCGCGCCAAGGATGCCGGCAGCCCCCGCGGCATTCGGCCAGCTCGGCGTTGGAATGATTATCTCGCTCTCAGCCGGTGCCGTCAGCGCCAGCGCGATCTGGATCGCATGCATGCCGGAGGCGGTGACGAAGAATTCGTCGGCGGAGAAAGCGCGGCCATAGAGCTGCGTGTGATAGCGCGCCAGCGCCTCGCGCAAGGGCGGGATGCCGCGCTGCCAGGTATAGAAGGTCTCGCCCGCCACGAGTGCGCGCGTCGCCGCCTCGACGATGAAGGGCGGTGTTGGCGTATCCCCTTCGCCCGCCCACAACCCCATGACGCCACCGCGTTCGCGGCCGTATTTCATGATCTCGACAATGCCGCTGTCCGGCGCCTCACGCGCCTGCCTGCGCAGTGCCGCCAACAGCGGGTCGGAACTTCCGGTCACCTCGGCCATTCCTTCGGTGATCTACTTTTTCGCCAGCAAGTCGCGGATTTCGGTCAGCAGCATTTCCTGCCGCGGCGGCGCCGGAGGTTCCGCCGGCTTGGCCGCCTCCTGCCGCTTGAGCCGGTTGATGCCTTTCACTACAAAGAACAAGGCTGCGGCGATGATCGCGAAATTGATGGCGACCGTCAGGAAGTTCCCCCAGGCGAAGACGGCACCCTGCTTCTTGGCTTCGGCGAGGCTGTCCGCAGTCACTGCGCTTGAAAGCGGGATGTAGTGGTTCGAGAAATCGAGACCTCCGGTCACCGCGCCGATGACCGGCATGATGACGTCGCCGACGAGCGATTCCACGATTTTGCCAAAGGCGGCGCCGATGATCACGCCGATGGCCAGATCGACCACATTGCCCTTGACCGCGAATTCCTTGAATTCCTGAAGTATCGCCATCGGCCGGCCCCCTTTGGTTGCGTCGCGGTATTAACGATACGGCAGCACCCCAGAAGGGACAATGCGATACCGCATATGCCTCTATAATGGCGCGTGATCCGCGGGTAACATGATCCCTGCGGGTTTATGAACAGGCGTGCGACCGGACCGCGGTATCCGCCGGTCGGCGCTTCGCAGGAGCCGCCATGCTGCAAGGCTGGGTCGTTATCGCGATTGCGCTGGGCTATATCGGGCTGCTGTTCGTGGTGGCCAGCTATGGCGATCGCGCGCGTCTGCTCGATCGCAGCAGCCGGTCGCGGTTGCTGATCTATCCGCTCTGCCTCGCGATCTACTGCACCTCCTGGACTTTCTTCGGTTCGGTCGGGCTTGCGTCGCGGTCCGGCTTCGACTTTCTGACCATCTATATCGGGCCGATCCTGATGGTCGGGCTGTTCTGGCCGCTGATCATGCGCATCGTGCGGCTGGCGAAATCCCAGAACATCACCTCCATCGCCGACTTCATCGCTGCGCGCTACGGCAAGCAGCAGGCGGTGGCGGCGACGGTGGCGCTGATCGCCATCGTCGGCACCATTCCCTATATCGCCTTGCAGCTCAAAGCGGTCTCGGCCTCGGTCGGCACCATCCTCGCCCACATTACAGTGAATGCAGGACCGGCGACCCCGGTGATCGGCGACGTGTCGCTCATCGTGGCGCTGCTGATGGCGGCGTTCGCGATCCTGTTCGGAACGCGACACATCGATGCTACCGAGCATCAGGACGGCCTGATGCTCGCGATCGCGACCGAATCCATCGTCAAGCTCGCGGCGTTCCTCGCGGTGGGGATATTCGTGACTTGGTGGATGTTCGACGGCGCCGCCGATCTGTTCGCCAAGGCCATGGCGCAGCCGAACACTGCGGCCCTGTTCAGCCATGCGCCGAGCTTTGCGAACCTGATGGCGATGACGCTTCTGTCCTTCGTCGCCATCGTGCTGCTGCCGCGGCAATTCCATGTCACCGTGGTCGAGAACCACGCCGAGTCGGAAGTTAAGCGCGCATCCTGGCTGTTTCCGCTCTACCTGGTGCTGATCAATCTCTTCGTGATCCCGATCGCGATCGCCGGCCTGCTGACATTTCCGTCCGGCGGCGTGGACGGCGATATGTATGTGCTGGCGCTGCCGCTCACCGCCAATTCGCCGTTCTTCACGGTGGCGGCCTTTGTCGGCGGCCTGTCGGCGGCGACTGCGATGGTGATCGTGGAGAGCGTCGCGCTCGCCATCATGGTCTCGAACGATCTGATCGTGCCGCTGGTCCTGCAGCAGCGGGCGGCGCTGATCACCGGCCGCGCCGACGTCGGCGCGCTGCTCCTGAAAGTGCGCCGCGTCGCCATCTTCGTCATTCTGCTGCTGGCCTACCTCTATTACCGCTCGGTTGGTGACGCGCAGCTCGCCGCCATCGGCCTGCTGTCCTTCGCCGCTGTCGCGCAGCTTGCGCCGGCTTTCTTCGGTGGCATGTTCTGGCGCTACGGCACGGCGCGCGGCGCCATCGCCGGCATGACCGTGGGCTTCCTCGTCTGGGCCTACACACTGCTGCTGCCGAGCGCGGTGGGCAGCGGCATTCTCAACCTGTTTGTGCTCACCGACGGCCCCTGGGGCATTGCGATGCTGAGGCCGCAGGCTCTGTTCGGGCTCGATCTGCCGCCGCTGGCGCATGGCGTGTTCTGGAGCCTGGCGCTGAACATCATCGCCTATATCGGCTTCTCGCTCGGACGCGCGCCAACCTCGATCGAACGCATGCAGGCGGATGTCTTCGTGCCCTCGGGGTTGGCGCCGGTGCCGAGCTTCCGGCTGTGGCGCTCCACGGTGACGGTGGACGAAGTCATCGCCACCGTCGCGCGCTATATAGGCGAGGGCCGAGCGCGCACTTCGTTCGAGAATTTTGCGCGCACCAACCGCATCAATCTCGCGCCCAACAGCGAGGCGGATTTCCAGTTGCTACGGCACGCCGAGCATCTGCTGGCTTCGGCGATCGGAGCGGCGTCATCGCGCCTCGTGCTCTCGCTGCTGCTGCGCAAGCGCACCGTCTCGACCAAGGCGGCGCTGAAGCTGCTCGACGACGCCAATGCCGCCATCCATTACAACCGGGAAATTCTGCAGACGGCGCTGGAACACGTCAGCGAAGGCATCGCGGTGTTCGACAAGGATCTGCAGCTGATCTGCTGGAACCGGCAATTCGGCGAGATCCTCGACCTGCCACGCGACATGATCGGCATCGGCGTGCGGCTGGAGGAGATATTGCGCTATCATGCGGCGCGCGGGGTGCTGGGCGAGGGCAATGCCGACGAGCTGGTGCGCGAGCGTCTGGCCCGGTATTCGGCCGCCGTCGAACCGTTCCAGGAACGCTTCCCCGAGCGCGGCCTGGTGATCGAAGTGCGCGCCAACCGCATGCCCGACGGCGGCATTGCCACCACCTTCACGGACATCACCCCGAGCGTCGAGGCGGCCGAGGCGTTGGAACAGCGGGTGCGCGAGCGCACCACCGAACTGACCCTGCTCAACGCTGAGCTTGCGCGCGCTAAGGCCGACGCCGAGGAAGCCAACATCTCCAAGACGCGATTCCTGGCCGCGGCCAGCCACGACATCCTGCAGCCGCTGAACGCGGCACGGCTCTATGTCACTTCGCTGGTGGAACGCCAGGGTGCCGGCGAGGAGGCTCGACTGGTCGGCAATATCGACGCCTCGCTTGATGCGGTAGAGGAGATTTTTGGCGCGCTGCTCGATATCTCTCGGCTCGATACCGGCGCCATGAAGCCGGAAATGATGTCGTTCCGCATCGACGAATTGCTCCGGCAGCTCGAAGTCGAATTCACCCCGCTGGCGCGGGAGAAGGGGCTGCAACTGACCTTCGTGCCATCGTCGTTGACGGTGAGATCGGACCGGCGGCTGCTGCGGCGGCTGTTGCAGAATCTGATTTCCAATGCGATCAAATATACGCCCAAGGGCCGCGTGCTGGTCGGGGTGCGGCGGCGCGGTGAGCGTCTGCGCCTCGAGGTCTATGACACGGGCCTCGGAATTCCGCAGACTCAGCAGCGCATCATCTTCCGCGAATTCCATCGGCTCGACGAAGGCGCGAAGGTCGCGCGCGGTCTCGGGCTCGGACTTTCGATCGTCGAGCGCATCGCGCGCGTCCTGGACTACAAGGTTGAACTGGCCTCACGTGTTGGCCGCGGATCGCTGTTCTCGGTCGAGGTGCCGGTCACCGCGCCGATCACGACCCGCGCCGCCCTGCAGCCGCCGCTGCGGGTCGACCCAAGCCAGCTCGCCGGCATGACGGTGCTGTGCATCGACAACGATCCGCAGATCCTCGACGGCATGGATGCGCTGCTCAGCGGCTGGGGCTGCCAGGTCGTGAAAGCGCCGGACCTGAAGACCGCGTCGGCGACGATGGACAGGATCGACTCGCCTCTGAGCGGGCTCCTGGTCGACTATCATCTCGACAACGCCAACGGCATCGACGCCATCGTGGCCCTCCGCGGGCGTTTCGGCCGCGATTTGCCGGCGATCCTGATCACCGCCGATCGGACGCCGCGGGTGCGCGACGAAGCGCGGCGGCACAATATTCCGGTACTGCACAAGCCGGTAAAACCGGCGGCGCTGCGGGCATTGCTCGCGCAGTGGCGCATGCAGCGGGTTGCGGCGGCGGAATAACGTTCCCGTCAATTCTCCAGGGGGGCGACCTGCGGCCACTGCCCAACTTCGATCTTGGCCGCTGCGATCACCGCCTGCGTGCGGCTTTCCACCCCAAGCTTCTGCAGGATGGCGGAGACATGCGCCTTCACGGTCGCTTCCGAGACTCCGAGCTCGTAGGCGATCTGCTTGTTGAGCAGCCCTTCCGACAGCATCATCAGGACGCGCACCTGCTGCGGGGTCAGCGTCGCCAGCCGGCTCATCAGCGCGGCAGTTTCCGTGTCGGTGCCGGCATCCAGGTCGATGTCGGGCGGAGTCCAGACGCCGCCCTTAAGCACGGAGGCGATGGCCTTCCGCATGCCGTCGATATCGAGCGTCTTGGGGATGAAGCCCGACGCGCCGAAATCCATGCAGCGGCGGATCACGCTCGGATCGTCATTGGCGGAGACCACGACCACCGGCACACTGGGATATTGTGCGCGCAGATACATCAGCCCGGAGAAACCGCGTACCCCCGGCATCGACAGGTCCAGCAGGATCAGGTCGACGTCGCCGCTGTCATCGAGCAGCTTAGCGACATCGTCGAAAGAACCGGCCTCGGAAATGTCGACGCGTTCGAACAGGCCGCCGACAGCTTCGCGCAGCGCGCCACGAAAGAGCGGATGGTCGTCGGCAATAACGAGGCGATAGAGTGCGGTCTCGGTCAAATCGCGAGCTCCAGGTGCCGCCGGTGCGGCACGGGGGATATCGGCGGCACTTTACAGCATTTCGCGCCGTGTCCAGAGGCCTTATCGGCCTACCGCCGCCGTTTCCGGGAAGCGGGGTTAACGGCCCGAGCCCATGAATTGCAGCGAAATCGTCCGCCGGTGCGGGCGCGAACGGTGCTCGACCAGATAAATGCCCTGCCAGGTGCCCAGCGCCATCGCGCCGTTCGTCACCGGGACATGAAGCGAGACGCCCGTCAGCATTGCTTTGACATGCGCAGGCATGTCGTCAGGGCCTTCGACCGTATGAATCCAGCCGGCATCGTCGGGCGCGATGTGTCGCAGCGCCGTGATAAGGTCGCGCTGCACATCCGGGTCGGCGTTTTCCTGGATCACCAGCGAGGCCGACGTGTGCCGCAGATAGAGAAACAGTGCGCCGTCCTGCGCCTGCGCGCCGGCCAGGAAGGCGGCGACCTCGCGCGTGATGTCGGTGAAGCCTTCGCCGGGCGTGTCGATGGTAAGCTCCGCGCTGGCCACGAGTTGCGGCACGACCCGGCTGATGGCGGAGAGGCTCCGAGCCACGGCCTGCCCGTCAGATCTTGCCAAAATAGTCGCGCTGGATGGCGGACAGTTTTTCGGCCAGGCGGCGCCAGAGCTTGTCGATGAAGGTGAGCGCCCGCTCCATGTCGGAATCGCTCGGCAGTTTCAGCTGGATGTCCGGCAGCCTCGCCACCGGCGGATCCTTCCGGATGCCACCGGGGAGCGGAATATTCCGCGCCAACAATTCCTCCTTCAGCAGGCCATTATCGGTTTGCAGCTTGGCGATTTCCGCTTCGAGCGCGGATCGCTCGTCGGGAACGGGGTGACAGGCCCAGCCGACCGGCTTGCGGGCGCAGACCGAGACCTGCCCGGTCCGGGTGTCGAGCCGCAGATAGCCGTCCTCGGTCCTGTGAAACGAAAAGCGGCCGTTCTCGCTGTCAGGGGCAGACTGTCCCCGGGCGTGGCTCATGCCTAGAAGGCAGCCGCAGAAAAGGCCGGCCACAAGGCCGGCGCGTGCCATTCGCGTCATCGTTTCTCTCCGCGCCCCTTGCGAAACTATCATCTGCACTCGGCGCGAACCAACGGCGCAAATCGCCTGTGCAGCTTCGCCGCAGCCTGCGGCCGCAGTCTTTCAACCGCCCACTTCCGCTGTCATAAGTTATTGATATGTTACAGCTATCTGCAGCGGATCGGCGGTGCAGCAATTCTTGACTCGCCCAGACCCCGTCAGTATGGTCCGCGCGGCTTTAGGGGCTGCAAGGACTGATCAATCGCCTTGAACAGGCGCGGGCGTCGGGTGCATGAGCGACGGCAAACGCGATAAGGGCGGTTTTGAAAACCGGGCATCCGATGAGGCCTCTTTCTCCGCGAGGCTCCGGAGTCTCGGCACCCGACTCGGCAAGACCGGGAAGGGAAAGCCAGTCGAGACGTCGTCCGGCGGCCCTTCCGGTTCCGATCCGTCGGCAATCGCGCGCGGCTTTCGGCTTTCCACAGAGCTTGTGGCGGGCGTGATTGTCGGGGCGCTGATCGGCTGGCTGCTGGACCGGTGGCTCGGCATCTCGCCCTGGGGATTGATCGTGTTTCTGCTGCTCGGCTTCGCTGCAGGCGTTCTCAACGTGATGCGCGCAGCCGGTGTCGCCCCCGGGAGCCAGCTTCCCGGAAGCGATGTCGACCGGAAGTGACAGACTGACCTTCGCCGCCCGGCGAAACGCTTGAAGGACCTGACCCGGCCATGGCCGATCCGATTCATCAGTTCGAGATCAAGAAGTTCGCCACCCTCGGCAATATCGGCGGACATGAAATCGCCTTCACGAATTCGTCGCTGTACATGGTGATCGCAGTCGCCGTGATCTCGCTGCTCATGCTCGGCACCACCGGCCGTCGCGCGCTGGTCCCCGGCCGCATGCAATCAATCGCCGAGCTGTCCTACGAGTTCGTCGCCGACACGCTTAAGAGTTCGGCCGGCAGCGAGGGGATGAAATTCTTCCCGCTGGTCTTCACGCTGTTCATGTTCATTCTCACGGTGAACATGATCGGGCTCATTCCCGGCACTTTCACGGTGACCAGCCACATCATCGTCACGGCGGTGCTCGCACTCCTCGTCTTCTTCACGGTCATCGTCTACGGGGTCTACAAGAATGGCTTCAAGTTCCTGAAGCTGTTCGTGCCGAGCGGCATCCCCTTCTACATCCTGCCGCTGATCGTGTTCATCGAGGTGCTGTCGTTCCTGTCGCGCCCGATCTCGCACTCGGTGCGTCTGTTCGCGAACATGCTGGCCGGCCATATCACGCTGAAGGTCTTTGCCGGTTTCGTGACCATGCTGGGCGGTCTTGGTTTCTTCGGTTGGCTGGGCGCGATCCTGCCGCTCGGTCTTACCGTCGGCCTGACTGCGCTGGAATTCCTGGTCGCTTTCCTGCAGGCCTACGTGTTCACCATTCTCACCTGCATCTATCTGAACGATGCCATTCACCCGGGCCACTGAAGCCCGACATTCAAACTCAAACGGACGAACGAAAGAGGAGTTTTCCATGGATCCGGTTGCTGCGAAGTACATTGGCGCTGGCATTGCCTGCATCGGCATGGGCGGTGCGGGCGTGGGCGTGGGCACGATTTTCGGCAATTATCTGGCCGCCGCTCTCCGCAACCCCTCCGCCGCTCAGGGCCAGTTCGGCAATCTGATTTTCGGCTTCGCCGTGACCGAAGCGCTCGGCATCTTCTCGCTGCTGATCGCGCTGCTGCTGCTGTTCGCTCTCTGAGAGGGACGACACCAACTGAGCGGGCGGAGCGATCCGCCCGCAACAGGCCAATGAAGATCATGGCCGGTTAAGAGCAAGGCTAAGGCTGAAAGAAATGGCGACGAGCGCGCATACGGAAGTGCCGGGCGGGGGGAAGCCGCAATTTCCTCCCTTCAACAAGGAGACCTTCGCGTCCCAGTTGGTCTGGCTCGCGATCACCTTTGTCCTGCTCTATCTGCTGATGTCGCGTCTCGCGCTGCCGCGCGTGGGCGGAATCATCGAAGCCCGCGCGGGCCGCATCGAAGGCGATCTCGCCGACGCCCAGCGGCTGAAGGACGAGACCGAAGCTGCGATGGCCGCCTATGAGAAGACGCTCGCGGAAGCGCGCGCCAATGCACAGGCGATTGCGGCGAAAACCCGCGAAAGTCTGATGGCGGAAGCCGAAGAGCGCCGCAAGAAGCTCGAAGCCGGTCTGCATCAAAAACTCGAAGAGGCGGAAGCCTCCATCGCCAAGACCAAGGCCGCCGCTATGGGCAATGTTCGCGGCATCGCGATCGAAGCAGCGTCGAGCATTGTCGAACGGCTGATCGGCACGGCACCGGCAGAAAAGACTGTGGCCGAGGCGGTCGCAGACAGCCTCAAGCAGTGAGAGCAAGCACATGCACATCCTGATGGAGGCTGAGTTCTGGGTTGCCGTCGCCTTCGTGCTGTTTCTGGCTGTCGTGATCTATGCCGGGGCGCACAAGATGGTGCTCAATGCGCTGGATCAGCGCTCGGCCCGCATCAAGGCCGAGCTTGACGACGCACGCCGTCTGAAAGACGAGGCCGCGAAGCTCCTCGCCGAATACAAGCAGAAGACGGCCAACGCCCAGCAGGAAGCTGATGAAATCGTCGCTGGCGCCAAGGCGGAAGCCGAGCGTCTCGCCGAAGAGGCGCATGCGCGGCTTGAGGAGTTCGTCGCCCGCCGCACCAAGATGGCGGAGGCCAAGATCGCCCAGGCCGAGGCGCAGGCGCTGGCCGACGTGCGCAGCGCCGCAGCAGATGCTGCGACGAGTGCCGCCGAGAAAATCCTGATCCAGGCGGCCAAGGGCAAGGTGGCGGACACGCTGGTCGCCCAGGGCATCGATGACGTGAAGAAGAAGCTCAACTGAGCACTTCGTTCTTCCTCACCACCGTCATTCCACATTTCACCGTGCGTAAATAGCTGGTTTTTCAACAGCTTTTTCCACGGTTGGGAAGCGAATCTGTGCATTCGCTGCTACCGGGCGTTGACTCGCAGGCGGTGTCATTCCCAGAATTTATAGGCTAGTAATACGAATCATCGGGTGAAGACGGGGCGTCCGGCGCGAGCCGGTCCGGAGGGGGTCCCTGTGATCATCTTCGATTGCAACGGAGTGCTGGTCGACAGCGAGCCGATCGCAACCGCCGTGCTTGCACAGGAACTGCAGCGAGCCGGCATCCAGGTCACGCCGCAGATCATCGCACGCTATTTCACCGGCCGGCGGCCGACGGACGTCTTCGCCGAGGTCGAAGACGCGACCGGCATGACCCTGCCGTCGAATTTTGCATCGAATGTCTTCTACGCGACCATGAGTCGGCTACGCGCGGAATTGCGCGCCACGCCACATGTGGCCTATGCACTCTCATGGCTGCGTGGGCCGAAATGCGTTGCGTCCTCCTCGCCGCCGGAGCGCATCAAACTCAGTCTGGATGTTACAGACCTGCGCCGTTATTTCGGGACGAATGTCTTTTCGGCGAACGACGTGACGGCCGGCAAACCGAAACCGGATCTGTTTTTGCATGTCGCCGCAAGCGCGGGCATCGATCCGGCGGATTGTATCGTCGTCGAGGATTCGCCCGCTGGCGTCAGCGCCGCCGTGGCGGCGGGCATGACCGCGATCGGCTATGTCGGCGGCACGCATGCCGCGCCCAATCTCGGCAGCGAATTGTCGAAATCAGGCGCCCGCGCGGTGATCCACGACATGCGGGCGCTCAAGGGCACGGTGGTCGCACTGCGAGGATACTAGAAATCCGGATTCGGATTTTCCATGGCCAGGTCAAGCCCGGCGATGACAGCAGTGATCTTATCCGGTCGGCGTACGCTTGCGCGTCGGCGGTTTCTTCGGCGGCTGTTCTTTGAGAGCCAAGGCATCGAAGCCCACATAAACCACGTAGGCCTCGATTGCATTTCCCGCCGGCATCGGAACAGTGAGGTCTTCTTCCACATGCGTGAAAGCGACGTTCGGCACGCCTTCGGCAATCGTCACCGGAATACGATAGAGCTTGGTCCAGTGGGTTTTCGGCGAGGGGCCTTCCTGCACCAGTGCGAGCCGCAGCGGCACCTCGATGGTGCCCGGCCCGCCGGCCGGGCCCAGAATGATGCGCCCTTGCACGCCGACCTTCATGTTCAGATTTCCGCCCACTGCGTGACATTCGCGCGCGGTTTGGCCGAGCGTCGCCTGATAGCGCAGTCCCATGGCGCCCTGACCTCCGGGGGCAGAGAAGGCAAGCGACGACGTGCCTGGGCGCACGTCGACGGACGGGCAGACCGATACCGAAGTCGATTCGGGTGTCGGTTGCGCCTGCGCCACCGTCGTGCCGGTCGCGGCGGCCTGATTGAAGCGCTCGCCGAACGAGAGCCCGCTGCCTGAGGAACACCCGCTCAATGCGATTGCGGCCAGCACCGCGAGCGACACGCGGCCACCTATCCGATTGCACACAGACTCAACGCGATACATCTGGCTGTCCCGACATTGCCCGGAGAATGGGGCCCCTGCCGCTTATAGCACCGGCATCATGGCCTGCCCAAGGCGGTGCTCCGCTGCGCCGCCACATGGTTAAGCGCCGCCATCCTGCCGCAGCCGCGCATAAAGCAGATGATCCTGCCAGATACCATCGATGCAGAGATATTCGCGGGCATAGCCTTCCCGCTTGAAGCCGGTTTTCTCCAGCAGACTTACGGAGGCGGTATTGGTCGGGATGCACGCTGCTTCCAGGCGGTGCAGCCGCAACGCGTCGAAGCAGAAGGGGATCACCGCCCGCACGGCGCGCGTCATGTAGCCTTGCCGCGCGAAGGGGGTGCCGATCCAGTAGCCGAGGCTGCCCGCTTGCGCGACGCCACGGCGGATATTGGCAACGGTCAGGCCGCCGACCAGATGATTGTGCGGCCGATCGAAGATGAAGAACGGATAGGCGAGGTCGTTGCGGATGTCCTCGCCATAGCGCCGCAGCCGGCGGCGGAAAGCGGCGCGGGTGAGATCGTCGGCCGGCCAGGTCGGTTCCCAGGGCGTGAGAAAGGTGCGGCTGGCCTCGCGCAAGGCGGCCCATTCCGCGAAATCGGAAGTCTGCGGCGCACGCAGATAGAGGCCCTCACCGTGGATGGCGGGAAACAACTCTGTCGACGGCACGCTGCGAAAGAAGGCCATTGCAGGCATCACCCGCGGTGGAATGACAGTCTAGCGCAAGTCTTCCACCATGGTTGAGCGATTTCTGCGCGCCGCGAGCCAGTTTCAGGCAGCAAGCCGCGCGAAGTTCTCGACGATTGCCGCGGCGCGGTCGATGCCGCGACCAGGTCCCAGCGCCGCAATGGCTGGACGGCTGCGTGCGATCAGCGAGCGGCCGGCGGCGCGAGTGCTGTCGACGGTGACGGCGTCGATTTTCGCGATCAGCTCCGATGTCGGGATCACGCGACCATGCACCATGATCTGGCGCGCGATCTGCTCTGCGCGGGCGCTCGAGCTTTCCAGCGCCATCAGCAGCCCGGCCTTCATCTGTGCCTTGGCGCGATTGACTTCGGCTTCAGTGATGGTGTCCGCAGCACGCTCCATCTCGTCGATCACGACCTGCATGAGTTCCGGCGCATCGCGGTCGTCGGTGCCGGAATAGAGTGCGAACATGCCCGTGTCGGAATAGGGCATGTGAAAGGCCGAAATGGTGTAGCAAAGGCCGCGAGTTTCGCGCACCTCCTGGAACAGACGCGAGGACATGCCGCCGCCGAGCACGTTGGTAAACACCTGCAAGCTGAACAGGGCAGGATCGCGCTGCGGGAGACCTTCGAGCGCGAATGCAAGATGCGCCTGTTCGAGGTCGCGCTTCTCGACATAGGTGCCGCCGCCATACTTCGCGGCTTGCGGCGCAGGGCCTGCCGGCCCGTTGAAACCAGCAAACAGCCTTTCCACCTGATCCAGAATGGTCTTGTGTTCGATGGCGCCTGTCGCGGCCAGCACCATGTCCGGGGCCCGGTAGTTGCGGATGAGATAAGTGCGCAGGCTGTCGGCCGTGAACGAGCAGACGCTCTCGCGCGTACCAAGCACTGAACGGCCAATGGGCTGGCTGGGGAAGGCGGTCGATTGTAGATGGTCAAAGACGATATCGTCGGGCGTATCCTCGGCGGCGCCGATTTCCTGCACGATGACGTTGCGTTCGCGTGCCAGTTCGTCCGCGTCGAACGCCGGATTGGTCAGGATGTCGGACAGGACATCGAGCGCCATCGGCACGTCCGGCTTGAGCACGCGCGCATAATAGGTCGTGGTCTCAATGCTGGTGGCGGCATTCAGGTCGCCGCCGACCGCTTCGATTTCTTCTGCAATCTGCCGCGCGCTGCGGCGCCCGGTCCCCTTGAACGCCATGTGCTCGAGCAGATGCGAAATGCCGTGCTCGTTCGGCAATTCGTCGCGGCTGCCGGCGCCGACCCAGACGCCGAGCGAGGCCGTCTCCAGATGCGGCATGGCATCGGTGACGACGGTCAGGCCCGAGGGCAGGGTGGTGACTTCAACGCTCATGCGGCAGCTCCTTCTCTTGCGGCGCGGCTGGCCGCAAGTACGCAACGTTCGATCTGGTTCTGGTCGGCAGGCAGGTGGGTGACGTTCTCGGGGCGCTTGTCGAGATCGCCCAGCCACTCCGGCAAGGCCGGCTTGATGCCGCAGGCGGCCTGAACCGCCTCGGGAAATTTCGCGGCATGCGCAGTGGACAGGACGATCATCGGCAGGGCCGGGTCGCGATGTTCCTTCTCCGCGACTGCCACACCGACGGCGGTGTGCGGGTCGATCAACTGGCCGGTCTCGCGCAGAACCGTGCGAATGGTGGCTGCGACTTCCTCCTCGCTGGCCCGGTCGGCGGAAAATTCCGACCGGATCGCCGAGAGCGCCTGCGGGGCGACCGAGAAGCGCTTGGATTGCGCAAGCGAGTTCATCAGGGCGCGGATCGCCACAGCGTCGCGGCCATAGGCTTCGAAGAGCAAACGCTCGAAGTTCGAGGAGACCTGGATGTCCATGGAGGGCGAGGAGGTCGCGACCACGTCGCGCGGCTCATATGCGCCGGTCGACAAGGTGCGTGCCAGAATGTCGTTGGTGTTGGTGGCCACGATCAGTCGGTCGACGGGTAAGCCCATGCGCTTGGCGACGAAGCCCGCAAAGACGTCGCCGAAATTTCCGGTCGGCACTGTGAACGCGACCTTGCGATACGGCGCGCCGAGCGCGACCGCGGCGGTGAAGTAATAGACGGTCTGCGCGACGATGCGCGCCCAATTGATCGAGTTGACGCCGGCGAGGCTGACGCTGTCGGCGAAGGCGTGATGGTTGAACATCCCCTTCACCAGCGCCTGGCAATCGTCGAAGGTACCGTCCACGGCGATGGTGTGAACATTCTCGTCGGCGACGGTCGTCATCATCCGCCGCTGCACTTCCGAGATGCGTCCGTCCGGGAACAGCACCACGAGATCGATGCGCAAGCGTCCGCGGAAGGCCTCGACCGCGGCGCCGCCGGTATCGCCGGAAGTCGCGACCACGATGGTGGCGCGCTCGCCACGCTGCTCCAGCGCGTGGTCCATCAGCCGCGCCAGAAACTGCATCGCCAGATCCTTGAAGGCGAGGGTGGGCCCGTGAAACAGCTCCAGCGCGAAGGTATTGGTGTCGAACTGGACCACCGGCGCGATGGCGGGGTGGCGGAAGGTGTCATAGGCCTCATGCGCGATGCGTGAGAGGTCCTGCTCGGAGATGGTGTCGCCGGCGAACGGCCGGATCACCTCGACCGCGACCTCGGCATAGGGACGCCCGGCAAAGCGGGTGACGGCAGCCTCGGTCAGTTTCGGCCAGGTTTCGGGAACATAGAGGCCGCCGTCGCGCGCCAGGCCGGCGAGCGTGACGTCGATAAAGCCAAGCGGCGGTGCCTCGCCCCGGGTCGAAACGTAACGCAATGGCGGTCCCTCACTCCGTCTGCTGGCCGCGAGGACGGCCGCAGGCGGCAGATCAACTGATTGAATTGTCTAAGAATTCCCCTTCTTCGGCAGTTGGGGAATGCCGTCCAGAAACAGTAATGGCTGCCCCGGGCTTTCACAAGGAAGGGTTCGGCTCTGAGTTTATGGTTTTGCGGCGGCCAGAATACAACCAGAAGGAGAAAACGCCTGCAAGAGTCGCGGCGAGCCCGAACCAGGTCCAAGCGTAGCCGAGATGGTTGTTGCGCAGGTTGACGGTGAGCGGGCCGGGCCTCGGCAGCCCGGCGGCGGGGAGGGGGCTCTCCTGGTCGATATAGAATGGGGCTACCTCGCCCCAGCCTTTGACCGTTGCCATGCCGCGCGGGTCTCGCAGGAACCAGACGCCACCCGCTGCATCGCGGTCGGTGACGAACGGCCCCGGCTGTTCCGGCCAGCGCAGATAGCCGGTGATCTGGCGGCTGCCGCCGACCCAGTTGTCCTGCCGGTCGAGCGGAACCCATCCCGTATTGACCACGATTGTCCTGCCGTCAGGCAGGCGCGCGGGTGCGAAGACAAAATAGCCCGGCGACTTGATGTCGGCGCGCAGGGCCGGCGCACCGGCGTAAACGTAAGCCCTTGGCACGTCCGGAAATTCGACTCGCAACGTCACACGGCGGAATTCGGCATTCCCCGGAGTGAGTCTGGCCCATTCTGCGTGTAACGGCAGATCGACTGGCGGCGCGGACAATCGCTCGTGCAGGGTCGCGATCAGCGCCTCCTTCCAGGCGAGGCGATCGAGCTGCCAGAGGCCGAGCAAAATCAGGATGACAAGTCCAACCGCGGTCGCGATCGTCGCAAGGATGACGGAGCGCAGACTGCGGGACGCAACTGCCGTCATCGCTCCGGCTTCCGCATTTCGAGCCGTCCTTCGGCGGCCTTGTGATGGTACTGAAGCGCGACCATCAGGCTTTTCATCGGCCGCAGCGGCAGGAGCGTCAGGACCAGAATCAGCGGCAGCCAAAGCACCGCATGCACCCAGAAGGGGGGCTGATAGACGATCTCGGTCACGAGGGCTGCAAACACGACGACGAAGCCGGCAAACAGGATGATGAAGACGGCCGGGCCGTCACCGGAATCCATGGCGGAATAATCGAGCCCGCAACTCTCGCAGCGCGGCTGCAGGCCGAGGAAGCCCCGAAACAGCTTGCCCTTGCCGCAGCGTGGGCAGCGACAGGTGAGGCCGGCGATGAAGGGAGAGGGAGATTGTTCGGTCATGGTCATGTCCTGCACAGCACCTAGGCCCGTTTCTCACGCAGCACAATGGCAGGGCGCCAAAAGAGAAGGGGCGGCCGAAGCCGCCCCTTGCAACATTCTGCGCGCGATCAGTGCGATCCGCCGCCCGCCACGGGGCCGCCATAGCCCCACACATAGATGCAGGCGAACAGGAAGATCCACACCACGTCGACGAAATGCCAGTACCAGGCGGCGAATTCGAAGCCGAGATGTTGCTTGGGCGTGAAGTGGCCGGCATAGGCGCGGGCGAGACAGACGATGAGGAAAATCGTGCCGATCAGCACGTGCGCGCCGTGGAAACCGGTCGCCATGAAGAAGGTGGCGCCGTAGATGTTGCCTTTGAAGGCAAATGCCGCGTGGCTGTATTCGTAGGCCTGCACGCAGGTGAACAGCGCGCCGAGGATGATAGTCAGCCACAGGCCTTTCTTCAGGCCGTCGCGGTCGCCTTCCAGCAGCGCATGGTGGGCCCAGGTCACGGTCGTGCCGGAGGTCAGCAGGATCAGCGTGTTCAAGAGCGGGAGATGCCAGGGATCGAAGGTCTCGATGCCCTTCGGGGGCCAGACGCCGCCGATGAAGGCGGTGCGGGCAACTTCCTTGGCGGCGTCCGGAAAAAGGGCGACATTGAAATAGGCCCAGAACCAGGCGACGAAGAACATCACTTCCGAGGCGATGAACAGGATCATGCCATAGCGGTGATGCAGTTGCACCACGCGGGTATGATAGCCCCCGCGCTCCGCCTCGATGATGACGTCGCGCCACCAGCCGAACATGGTGTAGGCGACGCCGAGCGCGCCGGCGGCGAAAATCAGCGGCGCGGCCGCGACCATCTTGTGCATCCACAGGATAGCGCCGACGGCGAGGACGAACGCGGAAATCGAGCCGATCACCGGCCAGGGGCTCGGATCGACCAGGTGGTAATCGTGGTGCTTGGTATGCGCGCCCGCCATTTTCATCGTCTCCATTCAAAGTCGTCCAAAGGCTCGCCGCCTTGGTCTATCCTCGGATTCTAGATTCGCCCCTGCGATCCTGTCCTGCCTTCCGCCACCGGCCGTTGCGGCTCGCGCTGCGGATAGAAGGTGTAGGATAGCGTGATGGTGTTGTGCTCGCGCGCGTCGCTGTCCTGAAGCAGCGCCGGATCGACATAGAACACAACCGTCATGTCGCGCTTCTCGCCGGCCTTGAGCGTCTGGTCGGTGAAGCAGAAGCAGTTGATCTTCTGAAAATAGGCGCCCCAGTTGAGCGGCGTCACGTTGTAGGAGGCGATGCCCGTGGTCTCCCGCGCCGACATGTTGACGACGGAATAATTGACGGTCACCACCTCGCCGATGCGCACGTCGATGGAGGTGCGCTCGGGAACGAACTTCCATGGAAGGCCTGCCCCGACATTGGAATCGAAGCGTACCGTCACGAAGCGGTCGAGAATCTGGCTGGGCGCCGAAGTTGCAACCTGCGTCGTGCCGTTGAAACCGGTAACGCGGCAGAACCAGTCGTAAAGCGGCACCGAGGCATAGGACAGTCCCACCATGCCGGCGACAAAGGCACCGCACGCGCCCGCCACGAGCATGTCGCGGCGACGGGAATAGCGGGCGTGGTCCTTTGTCTCGCTCATGTGCGTCACAACGGCCGGTGCAGCACGCCGGGGCCTTTCACCAGCGTGATGACATAAAAGAGGATGACGAGCGCGCCGAGTGCGAGTGCAATGGCGATGGAACGGCTGCGGCGGGCGCGCTTCTGCGCTTCGGTCAGCACCACGCCATTGTCGTTCTTGTCAACCACGATGCTCACCACGATAGCCGGCCAAAGGTCAGGCCGAAGCTGTGCTCGATCAGCAGCACGGCAAACAGCGCAAACAGATACAGGATCGAGAAGCCGAAGAGCCGCTTGGCAATGCGGTTCGCGCCCGTGTCGTCGGCGCGCAACAGCTGAGCCGAAAGAACGATCATCGCCAGACCGGTGACGATGGAAAATACCGCATACAGGGCGCCGGCAAAGCCGAACAGCCATGGCGACATCCCAACCGGAAGCAGGATGGCCGAATAGATCAGGATCTGGCGCTTGGTTTCGTCAGCGCCGGCGACAACCGGCAGCATCGGCACGCCCGCGCGCGCGTAATCGTCGGCGCGCGACAGCGACAGCGCCCAGAAATGCGGCGGCGTCCAGAAGAAGATGATCAGGAACAGGAGGATCGCTTCCAGGCCGATGGCGCCGGTGGCGGCCGCCCAGCCGATCATGGGCGGAAAGGCGCCTGCGGCGCCGCCGATGACAATATTCTGCGGCGTAAAGCGCTTGAGCGCCATCGTGTAGATGACGGCGTAGAAGAAGATGGTGAAGGCGAGGAGGCCGGCCGCCAACACATTGACCATCAGGCCCATGGTGACGACCGAGAAGACCGACAGGATCAGGCCGAAGGCGAGGGCCTCGTCGCGGCCGATGCGGCCGGCCGGCAGCGGACGGTTTGCCGTGCGCGTCATTACCGCGTCTATATCGGCCTCATACCACATGTTCAGCGCGCCCGCAGCGCCGGCGCCCACCGCGATGCACAGGATCGCGGTAAAGCCGAGCACGGGGTGAATGTGGCCGGGCGCGATCACGAGCCCGACCAACGCCGTGAAGATCACGAGCGACATCACCCGCGGCTTGAGCAGCGAGATGTAGTCCCGCCCCGTCGCCAGGCTCGGCTCATAGCGCGCATCGTCATTCGCAGCGGAGTGCTGCAGATGGTCCGGTGCGGTCAGAGGCGAAGCCTGGGTCATGGGAATTCGGCTCACTTGATCTTCGGCAGCACTTCGAACTGATGGAAGGGCGGCGGCGAGGACAGCGTCCATTCCAGTGTCGTCGCGCCGGCGCCCCACGGGTTGTTGCCGGCCACCTGCTTGCGCGCGAAGGCCTGTGCCACGCCCCACAGGAAGATCAGCACGCCCACGGCCGAGATATAGGAGCCGTAGGAGGAGATGCGGTTCCAGTCGACATAGGCATCCGGATAGTCGGCGATGCGGCGCGGCATCCCGGCAAGGCCGAGGAAATGCTGCGGGAAAAAGATGATGTTGACGCCGATGAACGTCACCCAGAAATGCAGTTTGCCGATGAATTCCGAGTACATGTAGCCGGTGATCTTCGGGAACCAGTAATACCAGCCCGCGAAGATCGTGAAGACGGCACCCATCGACAGCACATAGTGGAAGTGTGCGACGACGTAGTAGGTGTCGTGCAGCGCGCGGTCGACGCCGGCATTGGCGAGCACGACGCCGGTGACACCGCCGAGCGTGAACAGGAAGATCATGCCGATCGCCCACAGCATGGGCGTGCGGAATTCGATCGACCCGCCCCACATCGTTGCGATCCAGGAGAAAATCTTCACCCCGGTCGGCACCGCGATCACCATCGTGGCTGCGACGAAATAGGCCTGCGCGCCGGTCGACATGCCGACCGTGTACATGTGGTGCGCCCACACGACGAAGCCGATGCCGCCGATCGCGACCATGGCGTAGGCCATGCCGAGATAGCCGAACACAGGCTTGCGCGAGAAGGTCGCGATGATCTGGCTGGCGATGCCGAAGCCCGGAAGGATCAGGATATACACCTCCGGATGACCGAAGAACCAGAACAGATGCTGGTACAGGATCGGGTCGCCGCCGCCGTCCGGTGCGAAGAAGGTCGTGCCGAAATTGCGGTCGGTGAGCAGCATGGTGATGGCGCCTGCCAAAACCGGCAGCGACAGCAGCAGCAGGAACACGGTGACCAGGATCGCCCATACGAACAGCGGCATCTTGTGCAGGGTCATGCCCGGCGCGCGCATGTTGAAGATCGTGGTGATGAAGTTGATGGCGCCAAGGATCGAGGAGGCGCCTGCAATATGCAGCGAGAGAATCGCGAAATCGACGGCCGGTCCGGGATGGCCGGAGGTCGAGAGCGGCGCATAGAGCGTCCAGCCGCCACCGACGCCCGGCGCGCCCGGCTCACCTTCGACGAACAGCGAGATGATCAGCAGCGCGAAGGAGGCCGGCAGCAGCCAGAACGAGATGTTGTTCATGCGCGGGAACGCCATGTCCGGCGCGCCGATCATCAGCGGTACGATCCAGTTGCCGAAGCCACCGATCATCGCCGGCATGACCATGAAGAAGATCATGATCAGGCCGTGTGCAGTGGTAAACACGTTGAACATGTGCGCGTCGTGGAAGATCTGCAGGCCGGGCTCCTGCAGCTCCAGTCGCATGCCGATCGACAGAACGCCGCCGATGATGCCGGCGATGATCGCGAACACGAGGTACATCGTGCCGATGTCCTTGTGGTTCGTCGAATAGACGTAACGGCGCCATCCTGTCGGATGGTCGTGCGCGTCATGAGCGTGGTCGGAATGCGCCGTCGTAGCCATGGGTCCCAAGTCCTTCGATTTCGTCGTTATTCTTGACGTTCCTAGAGTCCGTTACTGAGCCTTGTTGCCGTCCGTGGCGGCCACATTGACCGGCGCGTCCTCGCCGCGGGCGAATTTCTTCTTCGCCTGGTCGATCCAGGTCGCGAAATCCTTGTCGCTGACGACGCGCACCGTGATCGGCATATAGGCGTGGTCCTTGCCGCAGAGCTCGGAGCATTGCCCGTAATAGACGCCCTCCTTCGTGGCCTTGAACCAGGTCTCGTTGAGACGGCCTGGCACCGCGTCGATCTTTACGCCGAAGGAAGGCACCGCGAAGGCGTGGATCACGTCGGCGGCGGTGACCTGCACTCGCACGGTCTTGTTCACGGGCACCACGACCTCGTTGTCGACGGCGAGCAGGCGCGGCTGGTCGGGCTTGCGATCCTTGTCCTGCAGCATCAGCGAGTCGAATTCGAAGCCGCCATTGTCCGGATAGGAATAGCTCCAGAACCACTGCTTGCCAGTCGCCTTGATGGTCAGGTCGGCCTGCGGAATGTTGAGCTGGAAGAAGAGGAGGCGGAAGGAGGGGATGGCGATCGCCACCAGGATCATCACCGGCACAACGGTCCAGATGACTTCGATCAGGGTGTTGTGCGTGGTCTTGGAAGGCGTCGGATTGGCGCGGGCGTTGAAGCGCACCATCACGATCACCAGCAGGATCAGCACAAAGACCGTGATCACGGTGATGATGTAGAGCAGGAAGTCGTGGAACCAGGCGATGTCGGTCATCACAGGCGTGACCGCATTTTGCAGCCCGAGCTGCCAAGGCGAGGGCTGGCCGGTGCCGGCGAAAGCCGCAGCCGGGAACAGGACAGCAGCTAAAAGAAGGGCAAGCCTGCCCGCTGCCAAAGCGATCAACTTCATCTGAGCCCGCATTGTCGTATTCGCTCCTTCGCCACGTCGGCCAGTTCTCAGGTCGGCGCGATGCACACCGGGTCGGGTGGCTCGGCCGGTCCGCGGCAGCCCGCTTGTGAAAGGGAATGTCCCGGGCCCCACCCGGCTTGAAGGGCCGGACCGGACAACCGGAAGACGCCGATTTGGCGGGCGCGCGACAGGATTTATGGGTAAATCCCGGCCTCTCAAACCATAATTTAGACCTACTCGCAATGACGCTCATGCCCCGAAAAATGCGACCAAGAGCTAGCTGCCCCGAGCGCCGGCCGGGCCACGAAATACGGGCCTATCTGCATGTTTCGCAGGTGGCCGGAAGCGGGATTGCGTGTCCTTGACACCGGCCTTCGAGGCTGTAGGCAAGCACGTCCTGTGCCGTCCGGGGCACGATTCGGCGGGCCGGCTGGCAAGGGCGCACAAAATGCCTGCCCAGGAGTGGCAATGAGCCTGTCGAAGACTGCATTTCTGACCCATATGCTGGGTCTTGCCTGCGCCGGCGTTGTCTGGGCGGCGCAGCCCGCTGCGGCGCAGGGTGCCGTGCGTTCCGTGCATGGCGACTGGCAGGTCCGCTGCGACACGCCTCCGGGCGCCCAGGGCGAGCAATGCGCCCTGATTCAGAGCGTCACCGCCGAGGATCGGGCCAATGTCGGCCTCACCGTCATCGTCCTGAAGACTGCCGACCAGAAAAGCCGCCTTATGCGAGTGGTCGCACCCCTGGGTGTGCTGCTGCCCTCCGGTCTGGGTCTGAAAATCGACAACAACGACGTCGGCCGTGCCGGCTTTGTGCGCTGTCTGCCCAATGGCTGCGTCGCCGAGGTGGTCATGGACGACACCCTTATCAAACAGCTGCGCAGCGGCCAGACCGCCACCTTCATCATCTTCCAGACCCCGGAAGAGGGCATCGGCTTCCCGATGGGCCTGAAAGGCTTCGGCGAGGGTTTCGACAAGCTGCCGTGACATCGTGCTGAGCCAGGCCGCAAGCGGCCTGCGTCGAGGCCGAGGGGCTTGCTCGTACAGCGACATGCGGCAGCCCCTTGTAATGCGGCGCTCTTAGGTTTACATTCCTATAATGCGCCGTTCCCCCTTTTATCCCTATTCTCCAATCGCACGGCTCAGCCTGCGGCCCGATCATGATGACCCGGCTGCTGTGGTCGGGCGGCACGGGCCGCGACAGCCGCACACCGACGCCACGGTCGCGGCGGTGCGCCGCCTGTTCGAGCAGAGCGTGCTGAACTACCGCCAGATCGCGGCCCGCACCGGCGTCAGCACCGGCACCATCTCCAACTGGTCACGCGACGGGGGATGGAAGCGGCCGCCGTTTGCGCCGCGCGCCTGCGACACGATTCCGGCCCCGCGCGCCAGCGCCAAGCTCAGGCGGCGCACGCTCGCCGCGCGCCTCGACGCGCTCGCCGAACGCCATGTGCGCGAGCTGGAGGAGAGCGCGAGCGTCGACCCGCTCAAGCTCGGCGAGGCGCTGGAGCTCCTGACCATGGCGCGACTCGCCGCCCGCCGCCGGCCGCGGCGGCGGCCGGGCGAGATTGCGCCGGAGGAGGCGTCACGCCCGATCGCGCAGCTGTGCGTGGGCGGCGTCGACCTCTCCCGCGCCCCGCGCGCGGCGGTCGAGGATTTTTTGGCCAACCGCGAGCGGCCCCCCGAGAAGGACCTGCCGCCGCGCGGCAGCCGCGGGTCACGACGCTGGCGGGAGCAAGCCCGGCTGAGGGAGCGGTAGAGGCGTAGCCGGGATGGAGCGAAGCAAAGCAAAGTGCGGAGAACACCGTGGGATACGGAAAAGCAGCCCCCCGGATTCGCTACGCTCAGCCGGGCTACTTGCTTGCTCAAGGTTTAGCAGGTGCGACGTAGCCCGTAGTCTGCGTGTAGCGAAGCGGGATGCGGGTCGACATCGGAAACGGACGGATAGTCCCCGGATTCGCTTCGCTAATTTGGGCTACGCTTGCTCCGCTTCACCGGGTCGATTGCTATGATGGCGGAAACGGAGACCAGCCGTGGTCGCATTCGGCATCCCAGAAGATCGATTTGAGCAGGCCAAGATGCTCGAAAACATCCTGGTGGCTGCCTGCGAGGGCAACATCAGCGACAACTATTCGTATGAGGAGTTGCGCCGCGAGTTCATGGCAGACGCGACCCTTAAGAAGCTCTTGCCCGACTTCGTGAGGAGCTGCCGCGACCTGGGCCATTTCTGGGGCTTCATAAAAGGGGTATCTCCGAAATGGGAGCCTAGGCGCTTTTTCGTCCGTGAAGCATTAAGCCGCCTTTTCAATCACATTGAGGAGGTCAATATCGCGCCGGTCGATACCGTGGCATCCGACGTGTTGCAGTTCTTCGACACCGACGGGGTGCATAAGGTTTGGACCAAGGCGCTGGAGCGGCGGCACACAGATCCCGAGGGCGCCATTACGAGCGCGCGAACGCTCTTGGAAACGGTGTGCAAGCGCATCCTCGATGAATCGAACGAGACCTACAGCGACCGGGACGATCTCCCCGCGCTGTACAAGTCCGTCGCGTCGAAGCTCAACATCGCTCCGAGCCAGCACACCGAAGACACGTTCCGCCGCATATTGGGGGGCGCGACAAGCATTGTCGAAGGGCTGGGCTCGCTTCGAAACAAGATCGGCGACGCTCACGGTCAGGGGAAGCGGGCGGTGCGACCGACCGCACGCCATGCGCAACTCGCCGTGAACCTCGCCGGAACCATGGCAACGTTCATCATCGAGACGTGGATTGCTGGGCAGAATGGGCGCAGCAGCGGGACTTGAACCCACATCTTCCCGCTCCTAGTATCTCGCCTGTCAGAGAGAGATAGTTGGTCGAAAGCGGGTGCTCTATCCGGTTGAGCTATGCCGCGCTAAGCCGATGCCGCCTCCAGCTTCTTCCGCTTCAGCCGGACTTGCTCCGCGGCTTTTGTGAATTCCGGCTCAAGCGTTTTGAGCTTCGCCACCAGTCCGTCGAATGAGTAGGCGTTGCTTGTCTGTGCCTTCTTGCCGAGGTACCGCGCGTGCCGTTTCAGGTAGCCCTTGTTCTCGAGCTGCGTTAGGCACCGCTGCACCTGCCGCTGGCTCTTTCCGATGCGCGTCGCAATCGTTTCCTTCGAGAGCCAGGGATGTTCGTCGGCATCCCACCAGTGCATGAGCAACTGGGCGACGATGTTGAACTCGATCGGTGAGAGCTTCAGCTTCGCCTGTGCCCGAAGCATAAGGTTCGGGATTGGCGTGTAGCCGAGCTTCATCACCTTGGCGGACCACTTGTCTTCGGCCCGCAGCTTTTTCTTCTTCGCCTGCACCGGCAAAGGGATGATGTTGTCAGAAGGAGGCGTCGTGCCTTTCATGATCGAAAGATGCTCCGCAATAATCGCGTTCTCAAGTGCGCCAGCCCGCGCCTAGGGAGACAAATTTGTCTAGCCCCATACCGTACTATGTGTGCTGAGCCGCGGAGTGCTACGGGACGGGATACTAATTCCTAGGACGGGCGTGACCGGGTTGCCTAGCCATCCCCGACTAGGCCCCCATGACATGGGCGTCTCCCTAAAAATTTTCAACGGCTTTACCCAGCCGGCGTAGCCCGCAGGGCGGACTAGCCGAAGGCGTAACCCGCCAATCGCCGCGACAGGGCGCTCCTCACCCAAGCCTTTGCGCTGAACCGCCGCGTAGCCTTCTCCCATCAAAAGGGCGGGTCGGTCGAGCGAAGCGAACCCCACCCATGACGAATGAAGGTGATGGGCTTCGCTTCGCTCAACCTATCCTACGGACGAGTGGCCGGGACGGCGCCATAGTGACGCCCTCGCGGTTTCCGGCGTTCGGCACTATGTTCGGGACCATGACCGACACATCACCCACCACCTCCCTCATCGACCGCGCCGGCCTCGACCGGACCCGCGTCCGCTCCATCATCTCGCGCGGGCTTGAAGGCGCCGATGACGGCGAGCTCTTCCTCGAATACCGCCAATCCGAAGCGCTCGGCTTCGACAATGGCCGCCTGAAACAGGCGACCTACGACACGTCGCAAGGCTTCGGCTTGCGTGCGGTGAAGGACGAGGCGGTCGGCTACGCGCATGCCTCCGATTTGTCGGAGCAGGCGATGATGCGGGCGGCGGACTCCGTGCGCGCGGTGAAGGGCGGCTATAGCGGCCGCTATTCCGACGCGCCGCCGCGAAGCAATGTGCGCCTCTATGGCGACGAAAATCCGCTCGACGCGCCGGGCTTCGAAGCCAAGGTGAAATTGCTGCAGGAGATCGACGCCTATGCCCGCGCGAAGGATTCGCGCGTGCGGCAGGTTTCGGCGAGTCTCGGCGCCTCATGGCAGGTGGTCGAAATCCTGCGCGCCGATGGGGAAATCTATCGCGATGTGCGGCCGATGGTACGCGTCAATGTCTCTATCGTGGCCGGCGATGGAACGCGGCAGGAAACCGGCAGCCACGGCTATGGCGGTCGCGAAGGCTATGCGCGCTTTATTGAAAGCGGAGCGTGGCGCGAGGCGGTCGACGACGCGGTGCGGCAGGCTTTGGTCAATCTTGAATCTGTCCCGGCGCCCGCGGGTGAAATGGATGTGGTGCTCGGCCCGGGCTGGCCCGGCGTGATGCTGCATGAAGCGGTCGGCCACGGACTTGAAGGCGACTTCAATCGCAAGAAGACGTCTGCTTTCGCCGGCCTGATGGGACAGCAGGTCGCGGCCAAGGGCGTCACCGTCGTCGACGACGGCACGATTAACGCGCGGCGCGGCTCGCTCTCGATCGACGACGAGGGCACGCCGAGCAACAAGACATTGCTGATCGAGGACGGCATTCTCGTCGGCTACATGCAGGACCGGCAGAATGCGCGGCTGATGAACATGAAGCCGACCGGCAATGGCCGCCGCGAATCCTACGGCCATGTGCCGATGCCGCGCATGACCAACACCTACATGCTGGCGGGTCATCACGAGCCGAGCGAAATCATCGCGTCGGTGAAGAATGGCATCTACGCTGTGAGTTTTGGCGGCGGACAGGTCGACATCACCTCCGGCAAGTACGTGTTCCAGTGCACCGAAGCCTACCGGCTCGAGAACGGCAAGATCGGCGCGCCGCTGAAAGGCGCGATGCTGATCGGCAACGGCCCGACCGATCTGCATCGGATCAGCATGGTCGGCAACGATCTCGCGCTCGACCACGGCATCGGCACCTGCGGCAAGAACGGTCAGGGCGTGCCGGTCGGCGTCGGTCAGCCGACCCTGCGCATGGACCGCATCACGGTGGGCGGCACGGGCTAATCGCCGTATGATCTTCGATGATCCCCGACCGTCGGTTCGCATGATCGGAAGTTGAAGACGGAGCCTCCTGCAGCATGCCGGTTTGAAGGTTCGCAAAAGGCATCTGATGCAACTAAAAGAGGATGGCGACAGTGCCATCAAGACGTTTGATGTGCGATCCTGGAATTAGAGATAGGCAATCGTCCGTCCGGCCGCTGCGACCGCAATCCACAATCCGATCGAAATGAATCCTGCCCGGCGTGCCGCCACAGGCAGCGGCGTGAGCGGCGGCAGCGCCCTCACTTGCGGTGCGGTGAAATATTCGAACCAGGTGATGTTCAGAAGCGCCAATCCGATCAGAGCCAACTTGAGCTGGAAGATCGGATTCATGATCACGTGGCTGGCTTCGGCGGCGAACAATGTCGCGCCGGTGATCGTCAGGCCGAAGAAGGCGGCGACCGCGAAGCGTCGCGCCATCTTCAGCACATGGCCGGGCGATGTCGCAGCCAGCGCGCCGGTCATGCGAATATCCATCACGGCGACCGCGCCCGCGAACACGACCAGCGACACGATGTGGCCGACATTCGCCGCCATGTAGATCCAGGTCGACTGTCGAATCGCGGCGCCGGCCGCAGACGCTTCCAGGGCGACGAAGATCGCCGGCGCGGCGTCGTTCATCAGCGCATCTCGATGGTCTTGCCGCCGACCGTGATGCGTTCGGCGCGCATCTCGTCCTTTTCGACCGTGGACGGATAGCCGTAAGCTGAGATGGTCTTTCCGACCGCGATCATCTCGGCAAGCGCGCCGCGATTGGTCATGCGGAAGGTCGGTGCCAGCGTCACCGTCCAGACCTTGTCGCTGCCGCGCACGGTGATGGTCGCGTGCGGGTTCTCGTATTTCGAAGTCAGAATCGGTCCGGTCACCGTCACCGGCTTTGACGCATCATAGCTTCCCCAGCCATGGTGGGCGGCTGCGGTTCCGGACAGCAGGGCGAGCACGGATAAAGCGATAACCGGATGTCTCATGGCGGCTCCTCAAAAAAGCGAAGGCATCACCTGATAACACCTGAGATGCAGCAAGGCTTCCGGCGCGGTTTGGTGATCCGATCCTTGAGAAAACAGCGGGCGCCGGGGCCGATATAGCCGGGCCGCACATAGGTGAAGGCGCGGCATTTGGGGTCGGCCTGGCAGGCTTCGGCGCAGGCTTTGCCGGTCGGATCGGAGGGCAGATCGATATTGCGGTAGTCGCCACCCAGGCGGTCGATCGCATATTCCAGATCGCCGGTCCGGCTCTCGATCACGGCGGCGCCGCGTACGCCGGAAATGCAGCAATTGTCCTCTTTTGCAGGCGTGACCTGGTTCCTCAGCCAGCAAATGGCGTCCCGCCCGGCGGTTCGCGGATAGGAAAAGCTCCAGGCGCGGCACTTGCCGTCACGTTCACAACGCGCCGCGCAGACGGCCGGATCGCCGCTGCGCACCGGCCCGCTTGTATAGTCGCCGCCCGGCCGATCAAAGCCTGCTTGCGCCTGTACGGCCTCCGCCCCCGTCAGCAAAAGGACAAAACACGCCGCCAGCACGCAGAAATGCCGTTTCATTCCCGGCCAGCCCTACATTGGAAAAATCGCCCCGCCGTCATGTTAAAGAACGTACCATGAGGACGCGAGGGTGATATCGGCGATCTACAAATTCGTGAACGGGCCTGGATCGCCAGGTGATCCGGAGCTCTTTTGCAAGGCAGCATTGAGTTAACGCAGGATCCGTTCATGAGCCATTAATGACATTTGCGGGATGCCTGATCTCTGAGGAAACGTCGAAAGAGACAAAGAAGACGTGGGGTTATCCCCGGGGAGTGGAATGTCCCGCCAAGCCTGCAGCATCCTGCTCGCGGGCGTGGTGGTGCTGGTTCTGCTGACATTCCGGGACTACGGAATCTCCAACGATGAGGAAGTCCAGCATCGCTATGGCGAGCTGATCCTAGCCTACTACACCAGCGGCTTCGCCGACCGCGCACTGTTCGACTACAAGAACCTCTTTCTCTACGGCGGCCTGTTCGACATCGTTGCGGTCTTGCTCGCAAAAATACTGCCGCTCGACGTCTATTCGCTGCGCCATCTGCTGAGCGCGCTGATCGGAGTCGCCGGCATTGGTGCGGCTGCTGCGGTCGCCCGGATGATCGCTGGCGCGCGGGCCGGCCTGATCACAGCCCTGGCTCTCGCAACCTGCGGGCCTTGGTTCGGGGCCATGTTCAATCACACCAAGGATATTCCGTTCGCTGCCGCGATGATCGGCGCAGTCTATTTCCTGCTGCGCGCCTCCCGCCAGTTTCCGGCACCGCGCTGGAGCGATGTGCTCGGCTTCGGCCTGATGCTGGGTGCAGCAACCGGTCTGCGTGCTATGGGCATGCTGCTGGTCGGTTATGCGGGCGTCGCGATCATGCTCGCCATGCCATGGCAAAAGTTGCTGACCGTCGAGGGCTTCAAATCGGCGTTCTCGTTTGCGGCGCGTTGCGCATGGCGGCTCGCTCCCGCATTTGTTCTCGGCTACCTGATCATGATTGCGGTGTGGCCCTGGGCCGCGCAGGCGCCGCTCAATCCGCTGCGCGCGATCTTTTCATTCGCGCATTTTCACTATGAGATCCGCACCATCATCGCCGGCGATATCTACAAGATGGCGGATGTGCCGTGGTGGTATGTCCCCTTCTATCTGGCGATCAAATCGCCATTGCTGATCCTGGCCGGAGCGGTCCTTGCCGCCGCCGCTATACTGAGGCCGCGGCACAATGCTGAGGGAAATGAACGGCGTCGCATCGACAGCGCCTTTGTGGTCTTTGTCGCGATATTTCCGGTTTTCTGTGAGGCGGTGACCGAAGGGCCGGCTTTCACCGGCATGCGGCATTTTCTGTTCGTGGTGCCGCCGCTCGCCGTCCTCGCCGGTGTCGGATTCGATGCACTGATCGATTGGCTGGAGCGATGGCGATGGGCAAGAACGGCCGCCATAGCATCTCTCGTTGCCGCGCTTGCCTGGAACGCGAGCCTGCTCGTGAGGCTGCATCCGTACGAATACCTGTTCTACAACCAGTTCGTCGGCGGTCTGCAAGGCGCCGAGCGCCGCTACGAGATGGACTATTGGGTGAACATGATGCCGGAAGCCGTCGGCGCGCTGGAAAGCTATCTCGATCTCGCGAACGAGAAATCGCAGCGCATCTATACGGTCGGTGTGTGCGGTGAGCAATTTTCCTTCGAGAACTATGCCGACAAGCGGCTGAAGGCGTCGGGCGGCTGGCTGGAAGCGGATTTCTACATCGCGCCGACGCACATGAATTGCGATAAGCTGGTCGACGGTCGGGTGATCGCGAAGATCGAGCGGCTCGGTGTGACCATCGGCGTAGTCAAGGACCGGCGCGGCTTCACGCAGAAGGCGCTCGGGCGCGCTTTCTGAGCGAGGCGTCATCGCCCAAAAAAGAAAGCGCCCGCCGAGGGCTCGGCGGGCGCAGATCCGCTGACGTGCGAGGGGAAGCGCGGGCGGATCGTCTGGCCGGTCCGGGAGGGGACCGGCCGGGGCAGCTCTCAAGACCTAGACCGTGTGTCGTGACGGACGGTTGGTGTTGGGCACCGAGAAGCCGTCATGGGGCACGAGCGGTGGCGACGCGAAAGAGACCTTGCAGTCGACCCCTGGACGGCTCCGGCGCCGGTCCTTCACACGGGCAGCCAGGATGTCGGTCGGATCGCGCCAGAGCGGCTCGGCATAGGCGTCGCGCAGGTCGCTGCGGGTCAGGCCGATATCGCGCAGCATGTGTTCGTCCATGCCGGCGAGCATGGTGGCATCGCGCCGGTTTTTCAGGGCAAGAGCGAGATTGCGCAGATAGCCGGTCAGCTGCGCGGCCAAGGCCGTGAAAAAGGGTGGCCAGGTCGCAGGCGCATAATCATGGGTCGAAGCCATTGTGGCCTCCTCAAATCTTTGCGGGGACGAGGAAATCTGGCCTCCGGCGCATGCCGGAGCCACCCGATTTCCCGCCCGTTGTGGGGTTGGCTGGAATATGGGGGAAACCCATTGATAAGTGAAACGAATGTTTTTAATCTCATCAATCAGAGACGGTGATGTATTCAACGCAGGCCCAGCCATGACCACCATGATCGACGTCGACCAGCTGCGAACCTTCATTGCGATCGCGGAAACCGGCAGTTTCACCAAGGCGGCGGAGGTGGTGCACAAGACCCAGTCGGCGGTGTCCATGCAGATGAAGCGGCTGGAAGAGCGCCTCGACAAGCCGGTCTTTGCCCGCGACGGCCGCGCCTCGAAGCTCACCGAGGACGGCGAGAAGCTGCTCGACTATGCCCGCCGCATCGTGAAGCTGAACATGGAGGCGCTGGCCGCCTTTTCCGGGAAGGAATTGTCGGGCCGTGTGCGGCTCGGCGTTCCCGATGATTACGCTGATCGTTACCTGCCGGAGATCATGGCGCGTTTCTCACGCGCCTATCCCGGCGTCGAGCTGACTGTCCTGTGTGAACCATCATCCGATCTGCTCGAACGAATCGAATCGAACGAGCTCGATCTCGCCATTGTCACTGCGGCGGAAGGCCAGCGCCCGTCGGAAGCATTTCGCCGCGAGCGCCTGCTCTGGGTGACGTCGGCGCGCCATACCGCACATTGCGAGGATCCGCTGCCGCTCGCGCTTGGCAAGCAGAGCTGCTGCTGGCGCCGCATCGCGCTCGACGCGATGGAAAAAGCCGGTCGCCCGTATCGCATTCTCTACACGAGCTCGAATGCCGGCGCTTATGCCGCCGCCGTGCTCGCGGGGCTCGCTGTGTCAGTGATGGCGGAATCGGGTTTGCGTCCGGGCATGCGTGTGCTCACGCCGGCGGACGGCTTTCCCGAATTGCCCTATTGCCGCATCGGCCTGGTGCGCAATCCGCACGAAACGTCGGCGCTCGCCGACGCTTTGGCCGAACACATCATCTCCTCGCTCGACAACCTGTCGGAAGCGGCCTTGGCGGCGGAGTGAAATAGGATGAGTGTCATGGCCGGGCTTGTCCCGGCCATCCACGTCTTTCCTTGTTGCGAGTCCGTTAAGACGTGGATGCCCGCGACCAGCGCGGGCATGACGAAGAATGTTAGTTTGCGAGACTTACGCGCAGATATCTGCAGATGTCGCAGCGAGCATTCTGACAAGCTCCTGCGGCGGCAATTCAATCTGTAATCCTCGCCGCCCGCCATTCACGATCACGGTGGGATGCGCCATCGCCGACGCATCGATGAAATAACGCGCGCGCTTCTTCTGTCCGAACGGCGAGATGCCGCCGACATGATAGCCAGTGGCGCGTTCGGCTTCGGCCGGCGGCAGCATCGCCGCATCCTTCGCGCCGGCCGCCGCCGCCAGTCTCTTCAGGCTGACATCCCTATCGGACGGTGCCAGCACGCACACAATGTTGCCGGCGGCTTTCGCCATCAGCGTTTTCAGAAGCCGCGCCGGTGAAACACCAAGCGCCTCTGCCGCCTGCATCCCGATGCGCGCCGCATGCGGATCGTAGTCGTATTCGTGCAGGGTGAAGGCGATGCCGGCTTTTTCCAGCGCGACCGTTGCGGGTGTACCCTTGGCCATCAGCGGGCCTCAATACGCATATTCCGTAAAGATCGGCTCCACAGAGCCCGCCCATTCGCCGTGATACTTTGCCAGCAATTCTTCCGCCGGCGTCGTGCCGCGCGAGACGAGGTCTTCCAGCGGTTCGAGGTAGCGTGTCTCGTCGGCCCCGCCGGCATTCTTGCGCGCGCGGCGCGCAAGCCCGCTGCGCGACAGCTCCAGGCATTCGGCCGCGAGCGAGAGGATGTTGCGGTTGCGGATTTTGGCGGCAAAGCCGAGCCGCGGCACGTCGTTGCGCAGCTTCTGGCGCTCTTCGGCCGTCCAGTTTTTCACCATGTCCCACGCGGCATCGAGCGAGGTCTGGTCGTAGAGCAATCCCACCCAGAAAGCCGGCAAAGCGGGAATCCGGCGCCACGGCCCTCCATCGGAGCCGCGCATTTCCAGATAGCGCTTCAGCCGCACTTCCGGAAAGATTGTCGAAATGTGGTTTGCCCAGTCGGAAATCGTCGCGTGCTCGCCGGGATGCGAGGCGAGCTTGCCGGCAAAGAGATCGCGGAAGGATTGCCCGGACACGTCGAGATAGGTGTCGCCACGTTTGATGAAATACATTGGCACGTCGAGCGCATAGTCGACCCACCGCTCGAAGCCCATGCCGTCCTCGAAGACCCAGGGCAGCATGCCGGAGCGGTCAGGATCGGTGTCGCGCCAGATTTCCGAGCGGAAGGAGAGAAAGCCGTTCGGCTTGCCTTCGGTGAAAGGCGAATTGGCAAAGAGCGCCGTGCCCACCGGCTGCAGCGCCAGCGAGACGCGCAGTTTTTTCACCATGTCGGCTTCCGAGGAGAAATCGAGATTGGTCTGTACCGTGCAGGTCCGGTACATCATGTCGATACCGAGCTTGCCGACCTTCGGCATATAGGCCGTCATGATGCGGTAGCGGCCCTTCGGCATTTTCGGTATTTCGGCGCGCGTCCATTTCGGGGTCATGCCCATGCCGAGGAAACCAACGCCAAGCGGGCGCGCCACTTCGCGCACCTGTGCGAGATGCGCCATCAATTCGGTACAGGTCTGATGCACGGTCTCGACCGGTGCGCCTGACAGCTCGAACTGTCCGCCGGGCTCCAGCGAGATCGCGCCCCCGCCGGTGACATCGTAGAGGCCGATGATGTTCTCGCCCTCCATGATCGGCTCCCAGCCTAGCAGCAGCTGCATGCCCTCGAGCAGCGCGCGAATGCCGCGTGGCCCCTCATAGGGCACCGGATTGTGGCGGTGGACGGTGAAGGGAAATTTCTCATGCTCGGTGCCGATGCGCCATTGCGCCTTCGGCTTGCAGCCCGCCTCGAACCAGGCGACGAGCTCGTCGCGCCGCTCCACCGGCGTCATGTCGATCTGGTCACGGGCCATTCTGGTCTGTCGCGCTGGCGATTCCGGCGGAAAGGGCCGCGACCTTAGACATGGACCTGCACAAAGCGCAATCCGCGCCGGGTTGAGGCAGGCGGTTTCCGCATGCCGCCCTTTCCGGCGGCCGGTCTTTTCCCGGCGAGGCCGGCGACATATCTGACGGCGCCGTAAGCGGTCATGCCGCCCGCACCGGCAGTGCCTCGAAGTCCTGCATGATCCGGTCACCGGAGGCCGCAAGTTCGGCCTTGCGCGCCTCCAGCCCCTTGAACAGCAGCTTGCCGTGGCGCTTGACCGGGCGCCCGGCGATGAAAACCGAATCGACGCTGGACACGCCGCCCTGCATCACCACCGAGCCGATGGGATTGCGCACCGGAAACATCGACAGGTCATCCGCCCGCAGCAGCACGATGTCGGCCTGCTTGCCGGGTGCGAGCGAGCCGGTGCGGTCCGCGAGGCCAGCGACCCTGGCGCCGTTGATCGTCGCCCAGGCCAGCGCGTCGCGCGTGGTGATCGGCATTACGTCCGGGCGTTTGCCGGTCGTATGCAGTTCGTCGACGATCCAGCGATTGCGCTCGTGCTGCAGGGTCACGCGCATTGCCGTGAACATGTCGCCACGCGCCGCCGGCTCGACATCCGAGCCGATCGTGACAGGCGAGCCGAGCTTGTGCAGGATGCCGGTCAGTGGGTCGCCATAACCCATCTGCAATTCGACTTCGGCGGTGATGGCGAAGGTGCCGCCTTCGCCGGTGATGGCGCGCACGAGGTCGGGCGCGATGTCGTTGCCGTGCACGATGTTGTAATGCGGGCCGACCAGCTTTTCCTTCAGCAGCCGCTCATGCCCGTCGGCGACCATCGGCTTGCCGCCGCCGACATGCATGCTCGCCAGGAGATCGAGTTCTTTCGCCAGCAGCACGTCGGTGCGGGTCACCTCATAGGTCGAGTAATAGGGGCCGAGAATTGCCAGGCCCATGGTCAGCAGACCGTCCTTGCTCGCGAAGCGCCCCTTCAGCAGGCGCTCCACTTCCGAACGCGGCATTGGGATTTCGCTGAAATGTCTCTGCCCCGGCTTCGGGTTCGGCTTCGGAGAGCCGTGCAAAAACAACGCGCGGATGCCGGAATCATCGAGCCCCTGCACCGCCGCGTCCGTGTGCTCGGGCGTCGGATTGTTGTGATACCAGTCGACCAGCGTCGTGGTGCCGGAATTGATCTGGTTGAGCGCACCCATCAGGTTGGCGATGTAGATGTCCTCGGGGCGGAACAGCGTCGCCAGCCCGCGATGCATCGCCTGCATGTATTGCGCCACCGTCCAGTCCGCGGCGATGCCGCGCAGGGCGCTTTGCCACGTGTGGATGTGTGAATTGACCAGTCCGGGAATGACGATCATGCCGGTGGCATCGACGATCTCGGCGCCGCCATCGTCGAGCGCTTCGGCAATCGCCGCGATCCTGCCGTTCTCGATCAGGATGTCGCCGCTGGGCAAGTCCGGCACGGCCGGGTCCACGGTGACAATGGTGCCGCCCTTGATGAGGATGCGTGACATCGGCGAATTCCCTTCCAGACCTGCAAGCGCATGCGCTCATTAACGTGCGCACGGCACCTGTGCAACGTTATGGCAGTCATGCGCCGGTGCACTTTGCTTCGCCGCCGCGTCGAGGCATAAGGCCGCATGCGTCCCACCTGGGCTCCCACCTGGCTGACTGGCCTCCTCGAAACGCTGTGCATCGGCACCCTGGGCGGCGCCCTGTTCGCATGGCTCGGCTTTCCGGCCGGGTGGTTGTCGGGCTCGATGCTCGCTGTTGCCATCGCGGCTTTGGCGCGGCGGCCGATGCAGATGCCCGCACCGCTCGCACGTGTGGTGTTCGTGGCCGTCGGCATTTCGCTCGGCGCCGCGGTGACGCCGGAAACCTTGCGGGGCGTCGCCACTTGGCCGTTCAGCGTGGCCATGCTGGCCATCGCGGTGATCTGCGCGACCTTCGCCAGCGCCTTCTATCTGCGCAAGGTGCATCGTTGGGACATGCTGTCGGCGTTGTTCGGGTCGATGCCGGGCGCGCTGTCGCAGGTCATCGTCTATGCCAACCAGAACAAGTCGGATCTGCGCGGTATCGCCATTGTGCAGACCATCCGCGTCGTCATTCTCACCGCCTGCCTGCCCGGCACACTGGCTGTGCTGGGCCTCGTCGATCCGGCGCCGGTGAACGTGCGCAATGCCTTCGAGGCCCCCCTTTATGAGATGGTCATTCTGATCGTCGCCTGCAGCGCCATCGCCGCCTTGCTGCAATGGCTACGCTTCCCCGGCGGGCTGATCTTCGGTGCGATGCTGGCGTCGGCTGTGCTGCACGGCACGGGCTGGATTCAGGCCGTGCTGCCGTGGTGGGTCGCGAACGCGGCGATGGCCGCGCTTGGCGCCATCACCGGCTCGCGGTTTGCCAACACGGGCTTACGGCTCCTCGTGCAATATCTCGGCGCGGGTCTGGGATCCTTTGCGGTCGCCATTGCCGTGGTGGCGGTCTTCGCTTGGAGTGCAATCGGCCTGATGGCCTTCAGGATTCCGGATGTCGTCGTGTCATATGCGCCGGGCGCGCTCGATGCGATGATGATTCTGGCGCTGGCACTGCATCTCGACCCGATTTTCGTCGGCGCGCATCATGTCGCGCGCTTCATGCTCGTCTCGCTTTCGTTGCCGCTATTCGTGCGAATGTTCGGCGGGAAGCAGTAGCTATTCAGCCGCCGCAGCGCGCTTGCGCAGCGGCAAGTCAAGTCGCTGCCAGACATCGACCAGAGCCTCCGCCAGCGCGTCGATCAGCCGATCGTTGTGATAGGGAGTGGGCGTCACGCGCAGGCGCTCGGTGCCTTTCGGCACGGTCGGATAGTTGATTGGCTGAATGTAGATGTTGTGCTCGGTGAGCAGGAGATCGCTCGCCGCCTTGCACCTCTCCGGATCGCCGACAAAGATCGGCACGATATGCGTGTCGCTCGGCATGACCGGCAGGCCTGCAGCCGTCAGCACCGCCTTCACGCGGGCGACGCGCTCCTGATGACGGTCGCGTTCCCACTGCGATGTTTTCAGGTGGCGGATCGAAGCGGCGGCCGCGGCGCAGACAGCGGGCGGCAGCGCCGTGGTGAAAATGAAGCCCGGCGCATAGGAGCGCACTGCGTCGCAGATGGTTTCGCTCGCGGCGATATAGCCGCCGAAGCAGCCGAATGCCTTGCCGAGCGTGCCTTCGATCACGTCGATGCGATGCATCAGGCCGTCGCGCTCGGCGACACCGGCGCCGCGCTTGCCGTACATGCCGACCGCGTGCACCTCGTCGATATAGGTCATCGCGTTGTACTTGTCGGCGAGATCACAGATGCCCTCGATCGGCGCGATGTCCGCATCCATCGAATAGATGCTTTCGAACACGATCAGCTTCGGACGGTCGCCTGCAGCCTTGAGCAATTCTTCAAGATGGGCGAGATCGTTGTGGCGGAAAATCTGTTTCTCGCAGCCGGACTGCCGCACACCTTCGATCATTGAATTGTGGTTGTAGGAATCCGAGAGGATCAGGACGTTCGGGATCAGCTTCGCGATGGTCGCGATGCCGGTTTGGTTCGACACATAGCCGGAGGTGAAGATCAGCGCCGAATCCTTGCCGTGCAGGTCGGCGAGCTCGCGCTCCAGCTCGACCAGCGGACGATTGGTGCCGGAAATGTTGCGGGTGCCGCCGGCGCCGGTGCCCATGCGGGTCGCGGTCTCGACCATGGCTCCGATCACCTTGGGGTGCTGGCCCATGCCCAGATAATCGTTCGAACACCAAACGATGATCTCGCGGGGCCCCAACGGCGAGTGCCAGATGGTTTCCGGAAACCGCCCGGCAATCCGTTCCAGGTCGGCAAAAACCCGATAGCGCCGCTCGTCGTGCAGGCGGGTCAGGGCGGCGTCAAAAAAGTCTTTGTAATTCATGCACTTGCCATTCCGGAGCGTAAGGTGGGCCGAATCCGGCCTCTCTGGCTTGGTCGCGACCCTTATTAGAAGCGTTCAATAGAGTTTGTCGAGCCGCAATAAGCTTCGAATCTTCGCAGATCGGCCTTGATTCTTATCAAGACGGCCGGCGGTTTCGGCATTGACGCTGGAACCCGGCATCAGACCCGGCGTTTTTCCGAACGAGGGGACTTTCGCTGAGGAGACGACAATGGGACGTGGACTTCTGCTTTGGCTCATCGGCATTCCGCTGCCGATTATCCTGATCATCTGGCTGCTGGGCGGACTGAGTTGAGCTCGGTCACGACCCGCGGATTGCCCGGAGATAGATAACGAGCGCCCGCGCTTCCGCCGCCGAGAAGATGAACATCGGCATGGCCGGATGGCCAGAGATCACGCCGTCCTGCAACCGTTGCTGCAGATCGTCGAAATCGACACGCGGCTCGAGCTGGCGGAAGGGTGGGGCGCCGGCGAGCGGGCTGCGCTCCCATTTGCCGATCGCATGGCAATGCGCGCACATTTTTTCCGCCAGGGCCCGCCCGCGCTCCGCAGGCTCCTGTGCATCCGCGCTTGAGGTCACGATCAGCATCGCCACGCAGACCGAAAGCGCTCTCATCGGCGGTCTCCGGGCAGGCTCAGGATATAGGCGATGATCCGCTCGATATCGTTGTCATTCAGGATGAGATTGGGCATCTCCCGGTGCGAGGAGCGCAACGCCACTTTTAGCGCAATGGGACTGATCCCCGGCACGCCGGCAATGTCCTCGAAGCTCGGGGCGTTGCGATTGGGAGACTGGACTTCCGCCGGACGCACAGCATGGCAGTCGGCGCAGATCTGTCTGGCGAGTTCGCGGCCCAGCCGCACATCATCAGCGTCGACCGCCCCTGCAGGAACGGCAGCGAGCGCAAACAAAATGACCAAAGCTGTCTTCATGCCTGACCTCTCGCGATCCTGTATCGCGGACGTCGGGTCGTGGCGCCTTGATGTAGGTCAGGGTCAGCGGGCGCTTACACCTTGAAACCGATGCGCAAGCCGCCCCAGTGGCGGCCGCGCACCACGATCGGCGCGGATACGTCCTTCATGAGGACGAAATTGCCGCCGCCCATGTCGCGGCGGTAGGTCTGCAGCAGGAAGGGCTTGGTCGAGCGGCCGGCAGCGAGGCCCGTGCGATCATTGAACATGCGGCGGTTACGGCAATTGGCGGCATTCCAGGCGGGATCGGCGCCCTGCGGCTGCGAATATTTGCGATTGTGCGTCGGCAGATAACCATTCCGGTCGACGGCCGCGCAGAACACGATGCGCGGATCGAAGTCGAGAATCGGCTCCTGGATGTCCGGCAGCAAACGATCGGTGAGGCTGACGAACTTCGTCATCATCTGCTGCGGATCGGTGTTGGGCACCGGCCGGTAATTTTCGTCGAACAGTTCATTGACAGAGATGTCGTGCTTGTCCAGCGCCTGCTCGAACAGCGCGCCGATCCGGCGTGCATTCTCCTGGCACAATTCCACGATCGGGGTGTCCGGCGTCTCGATGCCGCTCTCGGCGATGAAGAGAATAAAATCTTCGCTGATGCCGAGAATGGATTCGGCGCGCTTTTCCGCCAGCGTCAGCTTGGCGTCGCAGGCCTTGACCGTCTCCACCAGCGCCTTCAGTTCGCGCCGCAAGTCGGAATAGCTCGCATTGGTCGATTCGACGGATTGCGACATCGCGTCGATGTCATGCGTCAGCCGCTGGGTCGCTTCGACAAGCGTCTGCAGGGTAATCGTCGTTTCGCGGGCCGCGTTCGAGTCGGCGATCGCGGTCTGTGCAATAGACGCATTCTTGTCGGCTTCTTCCAGCACCGTTGTGAGCGTGCGATTGAGCGCCTCGAGATTGCGCTGGTTTTCTGCCGTGAACGGGCGGATCTTGTCGGCCAGGACCTTGACTGCGTCGGCGATGATGGCAAAGCCCTTGCCGGCCTCGCCCGCGCGAGCTGCTTCCACGCCAGCATTCAGCGCCAGCAACTGGGTGTCGCGCGCGATTTCCTGGATCGCCTCGCTGGCATCCTGCACGCTCTTGATGGTCGAGCGAACATTTTCGATCGACCCCTTCAACGCGATTGCACCCTCACCGAGCACACTGAGCTTGTCGGTGGTGCGCGCGAGCGTTGCCGAGACCTGGCTCGCGGTTTCGCTGAGCGTCGTGCGGGTCGTATCGGCCGAGGCGCGCGCTTCGTCCATCGCCGAGGCCAGCGCCGCATTGGTCTGGCTCATCTGTCGCGCGGCGGAAACTGCCGCACGCGCCTGCGCCGTCTGTGCATGTCCTAGCGCGGTGAGATCGCCGATCAGTCCGGCCATGTCGGCGATTTCAACGCCGAGCCGTCCGCCGCGCTCGCCGATATCGGCCAAGGATTGCTTCGGGCGTGTGGTGTCGGAAATTTCCAGGCGATGGACGGCCCCGTGCATTCCCGACGCCTCCTCTAGCCCGATCAGCGATGGTGAGGAGCCTGCGTGAACATGGTTAATGCAAGGTTAAATATCGACCAAGGTCTAATGCGCCACTTGTGCGGCGATGATGCAGGCCGATGAAAGAGCCGGCAATTGCTTGCTCAGCTTCGCTCGATTGAACGGTCGAGTCGCTTGCTCAGAAGCCAGGCTGCGGCCAGAAAGAGGGCCAGCAGCGCCAGGCTCAGATTGGAAGCTGCGTCATTCATCGCCTTGCCTGAAATCTGGCCGAAGCCATAGCCGGCGAAAACGGTAAGGCCCGCCCACAGACCGGCCGCCACAAAGTTCAGTACAAGAAAGATCGGCCAGCGCAGATTGGACATGCCGAATGCGAAGCCGGCGAGGTTGCGGATGCCGTTCGGATATCGATGCACCAGCGGCAGCCACAAATAGTGCCTATCGACCAGGCGGGCTGCTTTCTGCAGTCCGTTTTCCAGCCGCGGCCACGATCGCAGCCAGGACGTCCCGAAGCGCCTCCCGACCCAGAACCGCACGACATCGCCGATGAAGCTGCCGGTCCAGCAGGCGAACAGCACTGTCATCACATCGAGCGCGCCGGTCTGGGCGGCATAGCCCGCGAACAGGGCCATGATCATGCCGTGCGAGGCGGCGTACGCGAAGATGAAGGCGTAGACGGCTGCGCCATGCTGGCGAATCAGATCGAGAATATGGGCGAGATCCATGCGGTCCGGCTTTGCGACAGGTGATCGGAGCCGGCGCAATGGGCGGCCGGGTGAAATGGTGCTGCTGGACAGGATTGAACTGTCGACCTCTTCATTACCAATGAAGTGCTCTACCACTGAGCTACAGCAGCGCTGAGCCGGCACGTGATTCTATGGAAATCGCCGGGAGACGGGGCGTTCCTTGCCATAAAGGGGGCAGGCGGCGCAAGCGGCGCTTGCAAGGGTTGTCTGTTGCCGTCAAGTTCCGGCGAGGTAATGAATTCATGGCCGAACGTCCCAAATCTGCATCCCAAAAGGCGCGATCCGAGCGTCTCGGCAAGGCATTGCGGGAAAACCTCAAGCGCCGCAAAGCGCAGTTGCGGGGACGCGACGCCGTGAAAAATGACGATAAATCGCAAGTTCCGGCCAATCCCTGGCCGGATCGCTAAGAGCCCTCCCAATTTCGCCCCAATCGCCCCGCGATTTGCGCTAAATGGGGTCAGCCTTGGGCTGAAGTTCCGGGGGCGAGGAGTCATGGACCGTATACGCATTTCCGGCGGCAAGCCGCTTCACGGCAAGATTTCGATTTCCGGCGCCAAGAACGCCACCCTGCCGCTGATGATCGCCAGCCTTCTGACCGAGGACACCCTGGTTCTCGACAATGTCCCGCACCTCGCCGACGTCGTGCAGCTGCAGCGCATCCTGAACAACCACGGCGTCGACGTGATGCTGTCCGGCAAGCGCTCTGGCGACGCCGAGCATGCTGGCCAGACCGTCAAGATTTCCGCCGAGAACATCGTCGACACCACCGCGCCCTACGATCTGGTGTCGAAAATGCGTGCGAGCTTCTGGGTGATCGCGCCGCTGCTGGCGCGCATGGGCGAGGCGAAGGTGTCCCTGCCCGGCGGCTGCGCCATCGGTACGCGGCCGGTCGATCTTCTGCTGATGGCGCTGGAGCGGCTCGGCGCGCATATCGACATCGAAGCGGGCTATGCGGTCGCCAGGACGCCGAAAGGGCTGCGCGGCGCCGAGATCGTCTTCCCGAAAGTCACCGTCGGCGGCACCCATGTCGCGATCATGGCGGCGGTGCTGGCGAACGGCACCACGGTCATCGAGAATGCCGCGCAGGAACCGGAAGTGCGCGATGTCGCCGACTGCCTTGTGAAGATGGGCGCAAAGATTTCCGGCGCCGGCACCTCGCGCATCGTGATCGAAGGCGTGTCGAAACTCGGCCCGACGCGGCACAGCGTGCTGCCCGATCGCATCGAGACCGGCACCTATGCCATGGCGGTCGCGATGACGGGCGGCGACGTGATGTTGGAAAACGCGCGGCCGGAATTGCTGCAATCGGCGCTCGACACGCTCACCGAGGTCGGCGCCACTGTCACTTCCACCAATGAAGGCGTGCGCGTTGCCCGCAACGGTGCAGGACTGGCGCCTGTGGACGTCACGACCGAACCGTTCCCGGGCTTCCCCACCGACCTGCAGGCGCAATTGATGGCGCTGATGACCCGCGCCCGCGGCACCTCGCGCATCACCGAGACGATTTTCGAGAACCGCTTCATGCACGTGCAGGAGCTGGCGCGGCTCGGCGCCCGCATCTCGCTCGACGGCCAGACCGCGACCATCGAGGGCGTCGAGCGCCTCAAGGGGGCGCAGGTGATGGCGACCGATCTGCGTGCCTCGGTCTCCCTGGTGATCGCGGCGCTGGCTGCCGAAGGCGAGACGGTCGTCAATCGTGTCTATCATCTCGACCGCGGCTTCGAGCGGCTGGAAGAGAAGCTGTCCGCCTGCGGCGCGGATGTGGAGCGGATCAGCGGGTGAAGACTCTTAACCCTCCCCCTTGTGGGGAGGGTCGCCGCGAGCAACGCGAGCGGCGGGTTGGGGGTGGTCGCGATTTGCACGAAAGTCACGACCCCCGCCCCGCTTGCTTCCGCTTCGCGTCGACAAGCGACCTTCCCCACAAGGGGGAGGGTAAAGACGCGTCTTGCACCTTGCCCGTCCCCTTCTTAACTGTCCCCACATGGCTCGTTGAACCAAGGCCGTGTCATGAACTCCGAACCCCTGAAATTGATCGCACTCGACCGCGACGATCTTGAGGTGATGTCCGCCCATCTTCAGGATTCCGTGGTCAAGGTCGGCGAAATCCTGTGGCGCCCGGCCGAGCACCGGGTGGTGATCGCTCTCAACAGGTTCGATTGGGAGGCTGCGCAGGATGCCATCCCGTCCTGGCGGCGGCGGCGCTCGGCCCTGCGCTTCGATCGTGTCATGTCCTGCAAATGCCGCGACCTCGATTGCAGCGCCAAGGATCAGGTGCTCAATCTGCTTGCGGTGGAGTTTTCCGAAACCAGCGCACCGGGCGGTGTGGTGACGCTGCTCTTCTCCGGCGGCGGCGCGCTGCGGCTCGAGGTCGAATGCCTGGAGGCTGAAACCGTCGATCTCGGCCCGGTCTGGACTACGGCCCGATGCCCTGAACACGCGGATGGGCAGGTGATCGAAGGCCACTCGCGGAACTGATCTGGCGGGAGCGCGCGATCATAGCCATTTGGCTATGGCGCCCGCAAAATTGCTCATTTTACTTGCCCGTCCGCCTGCGGTTTCCATCTCGCAGAACACCCAGAATCTGCTCGCCGGCAGCAATGTGGGGCATCGCATTGCCGAATTGCGCAAAGCCGGGCAGAGCGTGGCCGGCGACGAGATCGTTGGCCTGCGGCCCAGAACCGCGATACGGCATATGCGCCAGGTCGAGCCCAAACATTTCCCAGTATGTGCCCGGCGCTTACAGCAGGTTTTCAGGCCGTTGCGCGGCGAGGATGCTGTTGGGATGCCGGGAGAGCCAGACCCGGGACTCACGCCGCAGGCAGGGCCAGTGCGATCTGTACGCGCAGCCCATCCGATCGGAATTCCGGCGTGACCTCGCCACCATGGTTCTTCAGAAGCCGCGTCACCAGCCGGGCGCCGAAGCCGGGCTCGAACGGTTTGACGATCATGGGGCCGTTCTTCTCGCTCCAGTGAAGCGAGAGTCGTCTGTCATTTACGGCCCATTCGACGCTGAGGCGCCCGTCCGGCTTGCACAGGGCGCCGTATTTGGCGGCGTTGGTTGCAAGTTCATGGACGATCAGAGCAAAGGAGCGCGCCAGTTCGGCACTCAACTGCACGTCCGGGCCGTGCAATGCCACGCGCGCCCGGTCGTAGGGGTCGAGCTCGCGCTCCAGGATGGTTCTCACTCCTGCCGTTTGACGGTCGGATTTTGTGATGATGTCGTTGGTCGCGGAGACCGAGCGAATGCGGCCGACAATTGTCTCGGCCAGCTCCTTCCGGTCCTGCAGGGTTTGCTGCACGATTGATTGTACGATCGCGAACGTGTTCTTGCCGCGGTGTTCGAGTTCGCGCATCAGCAACGCACGTTTCCTTTCTTCGTCGTGCAAACGCCGCACTGCGCCGCGATACAATTCGGCGACCGCAATGGTGGCGATGCAGGAGAGAAGGAAAAGCACGATGTTGACGGCCTGCATCGCGACCGGCGAAGGGAAAGCCCACAGAACGATGGCCAGGCTGGCCAGAGTCGCGAACAGACCCGCCGCTGCGCCTCCCGCGAGCGATGCCAGGAGGATGGCCGGATAATAGGTGGCGTAAAGAAGGACAGTGTCGCCCATCAACCCGAACAGCGCGCGCACCAGCATCGCGGCGGAAACGCAGGCCAGCGCAAAAATATACGCCGCGAGAGAATTCGGCGGCAGCCCCTCCCTCGCAAGCTCTCTCCACCAATTCGTAAAGCGCTCGGCCATTGCGTCATCGCCCTCGTGCCAACGTTAGGACGAGACTGGAATGCGCGTATAGGCAAGTTAGCGAAAAAAAAGAAATCAATCGGAAAGAAAAGCACCGTGCGCATGCGCCCATTCCGCGAGAACTGAAGCATCTGTCTCGTGCGGACGGTATTGACGTGCGATGTACGCGACATTCTGTGCCGGTAACAACTTTGCGAGCGCCCATACCGCGGCACCCCGCACGAGCGGAGAAGGATCGTCGAGCAGTCGTTCCGCCTTCACTGCTAGTGATGGATCATCAGAATTTCCGATGGCGATCAGCACATTGCGGATGAAGCGGTCGCGGCCGGTGCGCTTCACTGGCGACTTGCGGAACAGCGCGCGAAAGGCCGCATCGTCGAGGTCCGCGAGATCGGCGAGGGCAGGCGCCTGCAAGACTTCGCGCGCCGCCAGCTTCGCTTCATGCCCTTGCTGCGCAAACTTGTTCCAGGGACACACGGCGAGGCAATCGTCGCAGCCATAGATGCGGTTGCCCATCGCGCTGCGGTATTCGCGCGGGATCGGCCCCTTGTGCTCGATGGTGAGGTACGAAATGCAGCGGCGTGGATCGAGCTTGTAGGGCGCGTCGAAGGCCCGGGTCGGGCAGATGTCGAGACAGGCGCTGCAGGTGCCGCAATGGTCGATGTCCGCGTCGTCGAATGGCAGTTCCAGCGTCGTAAAAATCGCGCCGAGAAACAGCCACGAGCCGAACTCGCGCGAGACGAGATTGGTGTGTTTGCCCTGCCAGCCGAGTCCGGCGCGCTGCGCCAGCGGCTTTTCCATTACGGCAGCGGTGTCGACAAACACTTTCACATCGCCGCCTACCTGCGCGATCAGCCAGCGGGCGACGGCCTTCAGGCGCGGCTTGATGATTTCGTGATAGTCGTCGCCCTGCGCGTAGATCGAGATGGCGCCGCGGTCGCGCTGTTTCAGGATGGCGAGCGGGTCGGTGCCTTGCCCGTAATTGACGCCGAGCATGATGACCGAGCGCACCTCCGGCCAGAGCGCGCGCGGGTCGGCGCGCCGGTCTGCGGTGGTGGCGAGCCAGTCCATGTCGCCGTGCGCGCCTTCGGCGATAAATGTCTCGAAGCGTTCGCGCGCCTGCGGGATGGCGTCGGGGCGCGCGATGCCCAGCGCGTCGAAGCCGTGCGCGCGCGCGGCCTCGGCCAGCGCCTGCTTGAGGTGTGCGGGATCGCTCAGAAGTCGAGATCGGCGTAGGTCGCCGACGGCGGCAGTCCCGCTGCCGTGTCCGCCAGAATTGGACGGAACGAGGGACGCGACTTCACCCGCGCATACCAGTTCTTCGCGCTCTCGTCTTCGGTCCATGGCACATCGCCGAGATAATCGGCCACTGAGAGATGAGCGGCGGCGGCGAGGTCCGCATAGGACAGCCGGTCGCCGGCGAGCCAGTCGCGCTTCTGCGCCAGCCAGCCGATATAGGCGAGATGATAGCGGATGTTAGCCCGCGCGGCACGCAGCATCTCGGTGTCAGGCGGGCCGCCGCCCTGGTCCACGGTCATGTGGCGCTTGAAGAAACGCTCGGTCACCAGCGGGCCGGAGACCTCGGCATAGAACTTCTCGTTGAACCAGGCGAGCAGGCGCCGAACTTCGACACGATCATGGGGCTCGCGGCCGAGCAATGGATATTCTTCGAGCCTTTCCCCGTGCGCCTCGTGCAGATATTCGGCGATCACCGAGGCGCCCGGAATCGGCGGGTATCCCTCAACCACCAGAACAGGCGTTGTCCCGGCGGGGTTTAGCATGAGGAAGCTCTCCCGCCGCTCCCACGGCCGCTCCTCGCCGAGAGTGGCCTCCAGCGCGTATTCGCCGAGCGCCAGCCGGACAAACCGCGAATGCGGGCAGAAGGAATGATGGAAAAGAGTGAGCATGGGATGTGGAAATGATCCTGCAGCGTCAAGGTGTAAGAGGGGTAAACACGTCTTTCGGCGCACTCGGGGACTTAGCCGTTGCTGAGCGCTGAAGGTTGCGTCAAAAAGCGGCCCGGCCCGGGTGCCCACCGATTCTTCCCGCCTTCAGCCTTCGCGACGGAGCTTTTCTCATGTCCTTCGACATTTTCAAGGCAGCCCTTCTGGGCGTTGTCGAGGGGCTGACCGAGTTTCTTCCCGTGTCCTCCACCGGGCATCTTCTGATGCTCGAACGTTTTCTCGGGATCGGGGATGACGATTTCGGCAAGACTTTCGTCGTGCTCATCCAGCTCGGCGCAATCCTTGCCATTCTCTCGGTCTATTTCGGCAAGCTCTGGAGCATCGCACTCGGCATGTTCTCCAATCCGGCGGCGCGCCGCTTCCTGCTCGGCGTGCTGATCGCCTTCATGCCGGCCGCTTTGATCGGGGCGGCCGCGCATTCGATCATCAAGGGCGTGCTGTTCAACGTCTGGATCGTCTGTTTCACGCTGATCGCCGGCGGGGCGGTGCTGCTCTGGGTCGATCAGCTCGAGCTCAAGCCGCGCTATCACGAAGCCACGCAATTCTCGCTGCCGATGTACTTGACCATCGGTGTTTTCCAGTGCTTCGCGATGATCCCCGGGGTCTCACGGTCCGGCGCGACAATCGTCTCGGCGATGCTGCTGGGCGCCGACAAGCGCTCGGCAGCAGAATTCTCCTTCTATCTCGCAATGCCGACCATGGCGGGCGCCTTCGCCTACGACCTGTACAAGAATTACGGGCAGATGACCTCGAACAACGTCATCCTGGTCGCGGTGGGTTTCGCCTGCTCGTTCGTCGCCGGCTTCATCGTGGTGAAGACGTTTCTGGGTTACGTCTCGCGTCACGGTTTCGGTTTGTTCGCGTGGTGGCGCGTCGCTGTCGGCTGTCTGGGACTGATCGCCCTTGCGCTGGGCTGGTGACGCTTTTTTGCGCTTTACGCTTTCGCGCGATCGGACGGAAAACCGGTTCCCACTTTTCCTGATCGCGCTCTAAGCCAGCCGGCCGGTGCGGAACTGTCCGGTTTTGCGGAAACGCCAGAGATAGCTCGGCACGATCGCCTCGGCCGGGGTCGGCAGGAGGCCAAGCCCCTCAAGTGTGCGCCGCTCGGCAATGGCTTGTTCCGACACGACGTTGTCGGCGCGCAGCAGTTCGACCTGATCGGGAGTCAGCGGCGGATTGGGCAGGAATTGCAGGAACCGGGCCTGCAGCTTTGCCAGCCCGAAGGGCAGCGGTATCAGCAGCCGTTTGCGCTCGATGGTCGCAAGCACGTATTCCATGATCTCCTTGAATGTGCGGACTTCCGGTCCGCCCAATTCGTAGGTTGTACCGCCACGGACCTTACCTTCGACCGCAGCCGCAATTGCCTCTGCGACATCGCCAACATAGACCGGCTGCAACCGCGTCTGTCCGCCGCCGATCAGCGGCAGCGCCGGCAGAAAACGCGCCATCGACGCAAAGCGGTTGAAGAAATCATCCTCCGGTCCGAACACGATGGACGGCCGGAAGATGACGGCATCCGGCGCAGCCGCCAGCACAGCCTTCTCGCCACGCGCCTTGGACTGCGCGTAAAGCGACGGTGAATTCTCATTGGCACCGATCGCCGAGACATGAACCACCTTGGCGCCGAAGGCAGAAGCGGCGAGCGCCACCTGTTCGGCGCCGTAGGCCTGCACCAGATCGAAGCGCTGGCGCCCGCGTTCGAACAGGATGCCCACCAGATTGATGGCAAGGGAGGCGTCGCGCATCGCCGCTTCCACGGAGCGCGGATAGCGCAGATTGGCTTGCACAGCATGAATTTGCCCCACGCTGCCGAGCGGCTGCAGATGCCCGGCCAGTTCCGGCCGCCGCACCGCCACGCGAATCCGAAAGCGGCGCTTGGCCAGGGCCCGTACGACATGACGGCCGAGAAAGCCGGAGCCTCCGAAGACGGTGATCAGGGTGTCGGCATTGCTTTTGATGGGCATGGAGCTGCCTGGGGATCGCTTGGCCATGGGAGCGGGCGGAGAGGCGAATACAGGATCGTTTTTGGGCTGTATAGGGGGGCTAGCACGTTGACAATGCGCAACCCCCGCTCTTATGTCTCGCCCCCAAGCCCAGGTGGCGGAATTGGTAGACGCGCTGGTTTCAGGTACCAGTGGTGAAAGCCGTGGAGGTTCGAGTCCTCTCCTGGGCACCATTTGCGCCGCAATGGCGATGAGATTTGAATGACCATCCGCCTGCACCGCGGCGATCTTCCGGATATTTCCCGTTACAAGGGCGCGGTGGCCATCGATACCGAGACTTTGGGGCTCGATCCGCACCGTGATCGCCTGTGCGTGGTGCAGTTGTCGCCCGGCGACGGGTCGGCGGACGTGGTGCAGATCCCGCAGGGTGCGAAGGATGCGCCCAATCTCAAGCGGCTTCTGGCCGATCCCGGCCTGCTCAAGATTTTCCACTTTGCTCGTTTCGACATGGCGGTCTTGTACAACGCCTTCGGGGTGATGCCGGGGCCTGTCTTCTGCACCAAGATCGCCTCTCGGCTGACCCGCACCTACACCGACAAGCACGGTCTGAAAGATATCGTCCGCGAGCTGTTGGGCATCGAATTGTCCAAGCAGCAGCAATCCTCGGATTGGGGGGCTGAGACGCTCTCCGAGGCACAGTTGGCCTATGCAGCGTCCGATGTCCTGTATCTGCACGCTCTGAAGGACAAATTCGACGTCCTGCTGGCCCGGGAAGATCGTCAGAAGCTGGCGGAAGCCTGTTTCCGGTTCCTCCCGGACCGGGCGCGCCTTGACCTTGAGGGTTGGGGGGCTGAGGACATCTTTTCTCACTCCTGAGCCCTCGGCGCCCCGTCAGGGCCATATTCCCGGGGGATTTTCCCCTAGCCGGGCAGTACGATAGGCCCCGGGGATCAATGATTCTCAGCACGGAACGGCCGCGCCAGCATGAACCGGATGGTTGTCGGATCGAACGACAGGGGGGCGCCGGGCTATGCGGCCCAGCGTGCTCCGTCGGAGAGCGAAACCGCTTTCCGGGGGGCAGCGCGTCACAGCCGCCGCGTCCGTTTCCTGCGCAAGGCCATTCCGGTCGCGATCGTGGGTGGCGTAGTGGCGATCACGCTGAGCACGCTCTTCAATCCGCTGCGCTTCGTCTACAAGCTGCCGAACGAACTGGGGACGCTGGTGGTCTCGGGATCGAAGATCACGATGGAAGCGCCACGGCTTGCTGGCGTCACGCGCGACGCGCGTGCTTACGAAATTCAGGCCAAGGCAGCGGCGCAGGACATCAAGAAGCCGAACCTCGTCGAGCTGAAGGAGATTCGTGCAAAGGTCGACATGCAGGACAAGACCACGGTGGAAATGACGGCGGTGGATGGCAACTACGACACCAAGGCGGAAATGCTGACCCTGGGACAGAGGATCGTTCTGTCATCGTCGACCGGATATCAGGGCATTCTCACCGAAGCGGTTGTCGACATCAAAAAGGGCCGCATCGTTTCCGAGAAGCCAGTGGAAGTGAAGATGCTGCAAGGCACGCTTAATGCCAATCGTCTTGAAGTGACGGACACCGGTGCGTTGATCCGCTTCGACGGCGGCGTCAGCATGATGCTGACGCCGGAAGCGCTGAATCGCGGCCTCTCGCAGGCTGGAACGCCTGTGGCCGGCGCGGAAACCAAGCAATGATGTTCACCGCGATGATGCGCGGAAGCCTGGCTGCGCTTGCGATCATGACAGCCGCCAATGTCGCAATGGCGCAGAATACCGGCGTGCCGAATGCGCTGCAGGGGTTCTCCCAGAACAAGGACCAGCCGGTTCATATCGAAGCGGCAACGCTTGAAGTCCGCGACAAGGACAAGCGTGCGACCTTCAGCGGCAATGTCGTGGTGAAGCAGGGCGACACCACATTGCGCAGCAAGACGCTGGATGTGTTCTACGACCAGGAAGAAGCCAAGGGCGGAATGAAGGCGGCGCAGCCGGGCCCCGGCGGCAAGCAATCGATCCGCCGGCTCGAGGCTAAAGGCGGGGTGGTGGTGACGCAGAAGGATCAAACCGCCACGGGGCAGACCGGCATTTTCGACATGAAGTCCAACACGATCACGATGACGGGGGGAGTCGTTATCACCCAGGGACAGAACGTGCTGCGCGGCGAACGCCTGATCGTGGATGTGGCGACCGGACATGCTCGGGTCGAGGGCGGACGTGTCCAGGGCATGTTCAGCCCCGGGTCCAAGGATTCGAAGGAATCCAAGGATTCAAAGCCCGAATCCAAAGATTCGAAGGCCGAAACAACGGCGCCGGCGAGCCAGAATAAACCATCCCCTAAAGGAACCACGGCACGGCCACAATCCGGCCTTTCGCCCCTTTATTAACTTGTGCGCATTAATCTGTCGCGGGCAGCGCCGTTGAAAGCCGCCGGGGCTTTCGATTATGACCGTCCAAGCGACTGTTAGCCTAAAGGGCCAGGCGTGCTCGATATTCTTTCCCTGTTCCGACGCAAACGTCGCGTGCCCCCGCGCCGGCGGAAATCCGCATCAGGCAACTGGCGGCAGGAACTGGAAAAGATTGGCGGACTGATCGGCAACAAGGCTCCCGCGAAAGCGGTTGAAGCAATTCCCCGTTTCGAGCCGCTTCAGCGTCAAGATCAGGCCCGGCGTTACGAGCCTGTGACGCCTCGGTTCGAATCGCCGCCGCTGCAGGATGGTCCGGCGGCCTACGAACCGCCTTCGCCGCCACAGCCTCGATATGATCCAGTCCCGCCATATGATCCTCGGCAGGATGCCCGCGCAATTGCTGAAGCGCCAAGACGTGCCGCTCCCCCGCCGCGCTCCGCGCCCGAAGCCCCGCGGCGCAGCCAGATCGCGCGCGCGCCGGCCAAGCAAGGCTATCTTGCCGCCCACAGCATCGAAAAAACCTTCGGCACGCGCAAAGTGGTCAAGGGCGCGAGCCTCTATGTCCGCCGTGGCGAGGCGGTGGGGCTGCTCGGTCCCAATGGCGCCGGCAAGACCACGATGTTCTACATGATCACCGGCCTGATCAAAGCCGATCGCGGCCGCATCGAACTCGATGGCCACGATGTCACCGGGCTTCCGATGTATCAGCGTGCACGGCTCGGCATCGGCTACCTGCCTCAGGAGGCCTCGATCTTCCGCGGGCTGAATGTGGAAGACAATATCCGCTCGGTGCTGGAAGTCGTTGAGCCGGACAAGAAGCGGCGCGAGCGCGACCTCGATGCCTTGCTCGAGGAATTCAACATCACGCGGCTGCGAAAATCTCCGTCGATTGCCCTGTCGGGCGGCGAGCGGCGCCGCGTGGAGATCGCACGCGCACTGGCTAGCCGGCCGAGTTACATGCTGCTCGACGAGCCTTTTGCCGGCATCGATCCGATTGCCGTCGGCGACATCCAGCAGCTGGTCCATCATCTGAAGCAGCGCGGCATCGGCGTGCTGATCACCGACCACAATGTCCGTGAAACTCTCGGTCTGACCGACCGGGCCTATATCATCTATTCCGGCGAGGTCCTGATGGAGGGGCGCGCCGAGGATATCGTGAACAACCCGGACGTGCGGCGCCTGTATCTGGGCGAGGAATTCCGTCTTTGAGGCGGATTTAACTTAATGCGGCCCAGCCAGGGCCGTTCGCCCATTTTCTACATGCACAAATCGTGCCGAGGCGCTAATACTGCCCCCATGGCACTGACGACCCGCCTCGAATTCCGCCAAAGCCAGGCGCTCGTGATGACGCCGCAGCTGATGCAAGCCATCAAGCTGCTGCAGCTCTCGAACATGGATCTGGCGGCCTATGTCGAGGAAGAACTTGAGAAAAATCCGCTGCTGGAGCGGGCCACGGATGAAGAGGGGCCGGCTGCGGACGCGCCGGCCTTGGTCGAGGCTGAAGGCGACCAATCCGGCCCAGCCAATGCCGACGATCAGAGGGCCAGCGACTGGATGGAGGAGAGCCTGGCCGGACGGGACGCCCTCGAGGACCAGCTTGGCACCCGGCTCGACAACGTCTTCCCTGAGGACGGGGATCAGGCGAATGCCTCCGCTCGCAGCGATGACGCGGCAGCGGCCTATTCGGAATGGGCGAGCGTCGGAACGGGCGGCCGCGACGACAGCGACTACAATCTCGAAGCCTTTGTATCCGCCGAGCGGACGCTGGCAGAGCATCTCGCCGAACAACTGGCGTTGGCCGAGCCGGATCCGGCGCGGCGCATGATCGGCCAGCACCTTATCGATCTGGTGGATGAGGCGGGCTACCTGAGCGGAGATCTTGCGTCGGTCGCTGAAAAGCTCGGAGCGCCGGAAGCGGAGATCGAATCCGTCCTGTCGCTGCTGCAGACCTTCGATCCGGCCGGCGTGTGCGCTCGCAACCTGACGGAGTGCCTGGCACTGCAGTTGCAGGATCGCAATCGCTACGATCCCGCCATGCAGGCGCTGCTCGGCCGTCTCGATCTTCTGGCCAAGCGCGATCTGGCCGCGTTGCGCAAGATTTGCGGCGTCAACGATGAGGATCTCGTCGACATGATCGCCGAGATCAAGCGGCTCAATCCAAAGCCCGGACTCGCTTTCGGTGCCACGACGATCCAGGCGATCGTTCCCGACGTCTATGTCCGGCAGGCGCCCGACGGATCGTTCCTTGTCGAGCTGAATTCAGATACGCTGCCGCGCATTCTGCTCAACCAGAGCTATCACGCGCGGGTTTCGAAAACGGCCGCCACTCCCGCGGACAAATCCTATCTGGCACAGCAGTTGCAATCCGCAACATGGCTGATTCGTGCGCTCGATCAGCGTGCGCGCACGATCCTGAAAGTGGCAACCGAGATCGTGAAGCAGCAGGATGCCTTCTTCGTTCACGGCGTGCAGCATCTGCGCCCGCTCAATCTGAAAACGGTGGCGGATGCAATCTCGATGCACGAATCGACCGTGTCGCGCGTGACCGCCAATAAATACATGGCGACCAGCCGCGGCATTTTCGAGATGAAGTATTTCTTCACCTCCGCGATCGCCTCGGCCGATGGCGGCGAAGCGCATTCGGCGGAGGCGGTCCGTCATCGTATCAAGCTGATGATCGACGCCGAGACGCCAGACAACATCCTGTCGGACGACACGATTGTGGAAAAACTTCGTGAGTCAGGAATCGACATCGCCCGGCGCACCGTCGCCAAATACAGGGAAGGGATGCGGATCGCCTCGTCGGTGCAGCGGCGCCGCGAGAAGCAGAGCGCGGCTTTGGTGCGTTGAAACGGGGTTTTGCTGCTGCATGCGGCCGCTCTGAACCTCCTGTCACAATGGCCGCAGGCGGCCATTGACGCCGTCCCGGACCCTCCTTATGGTCCGCCGCCTTCCGACCAATTCGCCACCCACCGCAACGGACCCCCGGACCGTTTTATGCCGCTCACTGATATCGTTGCTCCGAACGCCGTGATTCCGGCGCTCAAAGTCAACGGCAAGAAACAGGCGATTCAGGAACTGGCAGCGCGCGCGGCCGAGCTGTCGGGCCTCAGCGAGCGCATGATTTTCGAGACGCTGCTGCAGCGCGAGAAGTTGGGTTCCACCGGCATCGGACACGGCATCGCGATTCCGCACGGGAAGCTGGCAAAGCTGGAGCGGCTGTTCGGACTGTTCGCGCGACTGGATCGGGCCATCGATTTCGAGTCGCTCGACGGGCAGCCCGTCGATCTGGTGTTTCTGTTGCTTGCGCCGGAAGGCGCCGGTGCGGACCATCTCAAGGCCCTGGCGCAGGTTGCGCGCCTCCTGCGCGACCCGGAAATCGCCAACAAGCTCCGCGAGTCACGGGACGCGGAAGCAATCTACGCGGTCCTCACGATGACGCCGTCGACGGCGTCGTGATCATTCTGTCCCGGAAAAATAGCTGCGCCTTCAGTGCAGGCTGACCGTTTCCAGTTGCTCATGCGCGGCATTGGCGAACGCCGCTTCGCGGCTGTCGGTCACGAGGATCGGCGTGCCGTCGGCGGCGTGCAGCACGAAGACCTGCTGGCCGGGGGCGAGTAAAGGCGCGTCAGGACAGATGAAGGCCACGTCTTCCGAACGGGCTGCCTTGATATAGGCAAACCGGGCGCCGCCATAGACTGCAAACGCCTCGCTGGTCATCTGCTGTGGCTGGTGAGTACGCCGGATGATGTCGTCGGACCGCATGGCTCGGTTCTCCTCATCCGTTGGTCGGATGAGGAGACTGTTGCGTTCATGGCTTGGGAAAAAGAATCTTGCCCGGATTTTGCCGTGCTTAATGCACGCTCACAGTCTCGAGCTCATGGCTCCAGGCATTGGCGATGGCCGCTTCGCGGCTGTCGGTCAGCATGATTGGTGTGCCGTCGGCCGCGTGCAGCGCGAAAAGCTGCATGCCGGGCTGCAATTCCGGCGCCTGCGGAAACAACTCATTCACGTCCTCGGAGCGAATGGGCTTCACATAGGCGATCTTGCCGCCACCGAGGCTGGCAAAATCCTGCGGTGACATTGTCGGCTTCAAGATCAACGGTTCGTTGGTCATGGCCTTCTCCTTCCAGTTCAACGCCCCCTTCAGACGTTCGTTCCGTTCACTCATGCGGGGTGATCGAGATCGTCCGCACAAGCCGCTCTGGCTGCGGCCGAACGAGATCGATCGACAGCAAGCCGTTTTTCAGATCGGCACCGAGCACCTCCATGCCGTCGGCGAGCACGAAGGTACGCTGGAATTGCCGCGCCGCGATGCCGCGATGGAGGAATTGCCGGCTCTTGTCCTCGGCCTGACGGCCGCGAATGACGAGTTGGCTTTCCTCAACCGAGACGTCGAGCTGGTCGAGGGTGAACCCCGCGACCGCGAGCGTGATCCGCAACCGCTCCGGATTGCGTTCGTCGCGCGGCAGGCGCTCGATGTTATAGGGGGGGTAGCCGTCGGAGGCCTTGGTGACGCGATCCAGCACCCGCTCGATCTCGTCAAACCCCAACAGAAAGGGACTGGACAACGATGGCACTCTGGACATCTCAAAGCCCTCGCAAAAAGCGACTTTGACAGGGCCCGTTCAGGCACCCCCGGACTTTGGCAGACCTGCCAGAAGTCCGCGGCTAATATGGTAGAAGGATAGCGACTATTCAAGGATAGGCCGCCCCCCCTTTTTGGGGCGCGCAAGAGCGCAATGTCTTCGAGCGCCGATCGTTATAGGGGGGATATGCCATGCTCAGCCGTTCCAGCTATCAGCCATTGACCATACGCGGGATCGAAGCGGTGGGCGTAGAAGTGCCCATGACCTTTCCGCTCGGCACCAGCCGCGGGACGATTGCCAAAGCTCCGCTCCTGCTTATCGATGTCGAAACGGAAGAAGGCATCGTCGGGCGTTCTTACGTGTGGTGTTATCTGCGCGAGGCTCTTCCTGCGGTTGCCAGCGTCCTCCAGGCGGTCCTGACGACGGTGAAGGGTGATCCGCTCGCGCCGGCCGAGTTGTCGAGCAAACTCGCGACGCGGTTCATGCTGATCGGCAACGAAGGCATCGTGCGCATGGCCACAGCCGGTTTCGACATGGCCGCCTGGGATGCGTTGGCGCAGTCAGCCGGCTTGCCGCTCGCGACGCTGCTTGGTTCGCGCCCTCGGCCGATCCCCGCCTACAACTCTAGCGGGCTTGGACTGATGCCCGCGGACAAGCTCGCGGCCGAGGCTGAAGCTCTTCTCGCTGGCGGTTTTCGCGCCGTGAAGTTGCGGCTCGGCTATGCAACGCTGGCCGAAGACCTGGCGGCCGTGCGCGCCGTCAAGGCGCGCATTCCCTCCGATGTTTTGCTGTTCGTCGATTACAATCAGGCTCTCGACCTTGCTGAAGCGCAGGTGCGGGGACGCGCACTCGACGAAGAAGGCATCGGCTGGCTTGAGGAGCCGATTCGTCACGACGACTATGCCGGCTGTGCCGCGCTTGCGCGCGACCTCAAGGTGCCGATCCAGATCGGCGAGAATTTCTCCGGCAGCCACGCGATGCAGGTCGCGCTAGATGCGCAGGCGTGTGATCTCGTGATGCCGGACCTTGAGCGTATCGGCGGCGTGACCGGCTGGCAGCGCGCGGCGGCCGTCGCCGCAACGCGACAGATCAGGATGTCGTCGCATCTCTATCCCGAAATCAGTGCGCACGTGCTGGCTGCGACGCCGACATGTCATTTCCTCGAATATGTCGACTGGGCCAACAAGATTCTCGAACAGCCATTCGCGATCGAAAACGGTCACGTCGTGATTCCGGATCGGCCCGGCAACGGCATGACGTGGAACGCGATGGCGATCGAACGTTACAGAGTTTGATTGCCGCAGTTCGTGCGAGACAGTCCTTTGCGACCCCACATTACACCGAAAGCCGCATCTCAATTGCACACAATGGTGTCGTTTCTGAACTGCAACTGATTGCCGACATTCTGCACCCTGCAGCCAGGCTTCACTTTTTCGCAGCCGCTCCGGTTGCAGACGACTTCACCGCCGGAGCTTTCGCCCGTCCTGCGCGGCTCGCGAGTGGGGGCTTCGGGCTTTGCCGCAGCTTTGGGCGGACGTTTTTCGCACTTGCCCATATCATTGAGCTGCTGCCCCGCTGGGCAAGCGATGGCGACGCAACGTTCGCCTTCGGCCCGGAAGCCACGTTCGCATGTGAGCGGGCAAATCCGCGACGTCTTGGTCTTGACCGCGTCGACGGCGTCTTGGGTTGCAGTCTTGCCATCGAGTTTCATTCCGGCGTAGCGGCTGAAGGACGCCAATGCTTGCTGCGCGCCGGCACTCCAGTTGCCGTCCACCGAACCGGCAAAGCATCCGACGCGCCGCAGTTCGCTTTGCAGCGACCGGGTAATTGCAACCTGGTCACCCTCAAGTGCGGCGACTTGGGTGCGGCTCGCATCCGCCCTTGATTTTTCCGCTTCTGACCGGGCCTTTTCGGTGGCGGCAATTTTGTCGCGCTCAGCCGCCGCGGCGGCGGCTTCGGCCTTTTCCGCCTTGGCGCGTTCGGCGGCTGCGTTCGCGGTCTTCTGGCGTTCGGCGGCTTCGGCGCGGGCACGCGCTGCGGCCGCCTCAGCTTCCGCTTTCTCCGAGGCCTGGATTTTGGCCAGCGCGGCTTTGGCTAGGTTGGCATAAAGCCCCTTGGTATGGACCGCCAAGAACGACTCCCACGCTTCGCGGGTCCCGATCTGCGCTGCGAACTCATAATCGCGCCGCATGTCTGCTTGTGCATCGGTGGGTGGCGGAGCAGGCGTTACGGCGACGGGCCGCTGCGGCGTCAGGCTGACGGTCGAGCCGCCCAACGACCCATACACAAACGGCTCCTGTTTGTGGTTCGTGTTCTTGAGAACCTCGTCACGTACCCGGCCGAATGCAAGCCGCAAATCGAGACCAGGTTCGGCGATGTGTTTCATCAAGGCAGCGGTGAATGGACTGTTCGTACCGTCTCCGTCAGAGGCGGTGGAGCCGGCTTTTGCTGCGAAAGCAATGAGCGTGTCGGTTGTGGCCGGTTCTATCTTTGCAAGGCCGCGGCCGATGGAGCGCGACGCAAGCGTTCGCTTCATGGTGGTGATGAAAGGGTTGTCGCGGCAGGCATCAAGGATGACGAGGCGCAGGCGTTTGGCAGGCTCCAGCACGCGAAGGACGCGATCGATCGACAGTGTTTCATCCTCGACATCGATGTCGCGCGCCATCACAGCGTCCACCGGGATGAGATAATTGATGCCATCGACCTCAATGCCGTGTCCGGCAAAATAAACAACGGCGATATCGGCATCGCGCACCTGATCGGAAAAGTCCCGGATCGCGCGCCGCATAGCGTTGTTGCTGACATCCCGCTTGGTCTCAACCACCTGGAAGCCTGAATTCTGCAGCAGACTGGTGATCGCGGCAGCGTCGTTGACAGGATTGGGAAGTTTGGAAACGTGCTGGTATGCCGAATTTCCGATGACAAGAGCTACACGCTTTTCGGCGCGGGTTTCGGAGACGAGGACTGTTAAAGTAAGCAATCCACTAACGGAAATTAGGATCAAAAATCGCTGAATAGAAACCATGACGTATTCCCCCTACGTCAGAATCCGCGAAATGCTAATATATTACCCGCGGTGGCGCTATATCATTCAGATGCAAGGCGGCTAACGGCCCGCCTTTTCAAACTGCCGAAGCACAACATTGCCGCGGCGTACGGCATCGTCGAGAGCTGACTGGGCGGATTTCTGGCCCAGGAAAGCCTGTTCCAGTTCGTCCTGGATGATGTCTCTGATCACGACGAATGAGCCGAGCCGCAAGCCTCTGGAATTGGCAGTCGGCGGATTGAGTGTGATCTGGCGGATGGAAATATCAGTGCCCGGATTTCGTTCATAGAACCCGTTCGAGCGGCTGAGATCGTAGGCTGCGCGCGTGATCGGCAGATAACCAGTGCGCTGATGCCAGCTGGCCTGCACATCGGCGCGCGACAGGAAGGCGAAGAAGCGGGCGACGCCTTTGTATTCGGCTTCGGGGCGTCCTTTCAGCACCCACAGACTGCCGCCGCCGATGATCGAGTTTTGCGGTGCATCGGTGAGATTGGGCCAGTAGGGCAACATGCCGTAGCCGATCTCGAATCTGGCATTGGCGATGATGTCTGCGCGGGCGGCGGAAGACGCAATCACGATGCCACATTCGGAGGCGTGGAATCGGTGCTCGGCCTGATTGGTGCGGCCGCTGTAATCGAAAATTTTCGATTTTTGCCATTCGGCCAGCGCGGCAACGTGTGTGGCAACCGACGGGTTGTTGATCCTCAGCGCGGCGTTCAGGCCTCCGAGGCCGTTGTCCTGGCTGGCGATCGGCAGGTTATGGAATGCGGAGAAGTTCTCGATGTTGATCCAGGACGGCCACGCGGTCGTGAACCCGCAAGGGACGTTTTTGCCGCGCAACTGCTGCGCCGCCGCCTCGACGTCGGGCCAGGTTGCCGGTGCCTTGTCCGGGTCGAGGCCCGCCAAGCGGAACTGATCCTTGTTGTAATAGAGGATCGGCGTCGACGAGTTGAAGGGGAAAGACAGAAGATTGCCTCTGAGGTCGGAATAGTAGCTGGCGATGGCAGGCAGATACGCATTGCGGTCGAAAATGACCCGCTCGTTCCGCATGAGCTCGAAGACCGGATAAATGGAATCCTTCGCCGCCATCATTGTGGCAGTGGCCACTTCCGCAGCCTGCACGATCGCCGGATGTTGGCGGGAGCGGACGGCAAAGAGCGCCGCCGTCATGGTTTCGGTATAAAGGCCTTTATAGACCGGAACCACGCGAAAGTCGGTTTGCGAACTGTTGAAGTCGGCGGCGAGCCTGTCGACCTCGCGCCCGAGCTCACCCGGCATCGCGTGCCACCATTGAATCTCGATCACTGCGGAGGCCGGCGCAACGGTCGCGAAAAATAGCGCCGCAGCAACGCCGGCCAGACGACACCCCAGCATGACGGTCCTCGGCCCAAGGCAGGGCTATCCTACCGCCGCAAGTTGCAAAGGGGGATACGCAAAAACACCGCGGCCGCCTTTTCGGGGCGGCCGCGGTGTTCTTTTCGGGACATTGGTGGAGCCAGGCGGGATCGAACCGCCGACCTCTTGCATGCCATGCAAGCGCTCTCCCAGCTGAGCTATGGCCCCTGAACCCAAATATATTCGTGCCGCGGTGGTGGGATATCCGCGGCGGCTGCGGCTAAGACCGCAACCCCCATATCAACTCTCTTCTTCCTTCTCAATGCCGTCGCCTATGATATCGGTGACGTCGTCGTCGCCTTCTTCTTCATCGGCAATGAAGGTGGCATCGTCCATATCGTCGTCTTCCACCTCGATATCGTCGTCGGCATCGACAACGTCGCCGGCTGGCGCCTTCTTCTTGCCCTGTGCTTCGGCGTCGGCGTCTTCCAGAGAAACGAATTCCGCCGCTTCCGCCTCGACGACCTCGAGCTCCTGCTCCTTCTCGACAGCGGCAGGTGCCTTGGCAATATCGGGTCGGCCGCGCGCAACCGGCGCGACCGGAACGATCTCTCCGGTATAGGGCGAGATCACGGGATCCTTGTTCAGATCGTAGAATTTGCGTCCGGTTGTCGGGCAGACGCGCTTGGTGCCGAGCTCTGACTTTGCCACGGTCGGGTGATCCTCGGAGGCCTCTGGAAAATGAGGGGCTTCACTTGGCCGCTCGCAAAGCCCCTGTCAATAGCGGGGGCGGAACGTTTTGGCCCGATTTCGCGGCCGCCTCCCGGATGACGCCCGGACGAGCCGCATGCTAGGAGGACGCCCCGTGCGCCGCCGTGCCAATCAAGGATTAACCCTTTGAATCACTCACAGGTTTCAACGCCTCTGATGGCCCGTCAGTCCCAGGGATTGCAGGGCCGCGTGCGGGTGCCCGGCGACAAGTCGATCTCCCACCGCGCCCTGATCCTGGCCGCCATGACGGTCGGGACGACCAGAATCACCGGGTTGCTGGAGGGAGCGGATGTGCTGAACACCGCCCAGGCCATGCGCGCCCTTGGAGCCCGGATCGATCGGGAAGATGCGGGCGCTTGGTCGGTTCAGGGCGTCGGAGTCGGCGGCTTCCGGCAGCCGGACGCGCCCTTGGACTTCGGCAATTCGGGCACCGGCTGCCGTCTGGTCATGGGGGCCGCGGCGGGGTGCCCGGTCACGGTCACTTTCGATGGCGACGCTTCGCTGCGCAAACGCCCGATGCGGCGGGTACTTGACCCATTGGAGCGCATGGGCGCGCGCGCCATCAGGGTCGGGGATGGAGGGCGGCTGCCGCTGACCCTGACAGGCGCACAGGATCCCATTCCGATCGTTTATGAGCCTCCGGCAGCCTCGGCCCAACTGAAATCGGCCGTTCTCCTGGCAGGCCTCGCGGCACCGGGCGAAACCAGTGTCATCGAGAAAGAAGCGACCCGCGATCACACCGAGCGGATGCTGAGACATTTCGGTGCGGACGTTCAGGTCGAAGCCTACGGATCGCATGGCCGCAGGGTGACGCTCAAGGGTCAGCCTGAACTGGTTCCTGCGCCGATTGCCGTTCCGGCCGACCCGTCCTCGGCGGCGTTTCCGATCGTTGCCGCCCTGATCACGCTGGACTCCGATCTGATCGTCGAAGGCGTGATGATGAATCCGCTGCGCACCGGTCTGTTTCAAACGCTGCGAGAGATGGGTGCGAGGATCGAAATCGTCGCCGCCCGTCACGAAGGCGGCGAAGACGTCGCCGATCTGCGAATCCGCTCGTCGCAATTGCAGGGCATCGACGTTCCGGCGGCCCGCGCACCTTCGATGATCGACGAATATCCGATCCTCGCCGTTGCAGCGTCCCTCGCCGAAGGGACCACGCGTATGCGCGGACTGGCGGAATTGCGGGTGAAGGAATCCGATCGTCTCGCCGCGACCGCCGATATGCTGCGAGTCAATGGTGTGGATGTTGCGGTCGAAGGTGACGATCTCATCGTGCGCGGACATGGCCGTGCGCCCGGCGGCGGTCTGGTCGCAACGCACATGGATCATCGGCTGGCGATGTCGGCTTTGGTGATGGGACTGGCGAGCGAGAACCCGGTGACGGTCGACGATATGGGCTTCGTGGCCACGAGCTTCCCCGGCTTTACCGACCTGATGCGCGGGCTGGGCGCGGATTTCTCATGATCATTGCGATCGATGGCCCCGCCGCTTCCGGCAAAGGAACCCTGGCGAAGCGGCTCGCCGCCCACTACGGCTTCCGGCATCTCGACAGCGGGCTGCTGTATCGCGGGGTTGCGAAAGCCGTGCTTGATGCCGGCAAGGCGGCTGACGACAAGATTGCCGCCATCGCCGCGGCCAGGGCATTCGACCCGGTGCGTTACGACGAGAACGTCCTGAAGGGTGACGACATCGCCAAGGCGGCATCTCTTGTGGCGGCGATCCCCGAGGTGCGCGCGGAACTGGTGGCCCTCCAGCGCAATTTTGCACAATCAAGGCCGGGTGCTGTCATCGACGGCCGTGACATTGGCACGGTGATCGCGCCGGAAGCCGAGGTGAAAATCTTTGTCACCGCCAGCGCTGAGGAGCGCGCCCGCCGCCGCATCCTGGAATTGCAGGGGCGTGGGGAAAGTCCCGATCCGGAGGCGGTTCTGGCCGATATCCGGGCGCGTGACGCCCGCGACACAGGCCGCGCCACTGCCCCCTTGAAACAGGCCCCGGACGCTCACTTGCTCGATACCACCCAATTGGGTATAGACGCAGCCGTCCGGGCCGCCATCGACATTGTCGAGGCCGTCCGAGCGGGCCGAAGGCCGGCCTAACCGCCCTTCGCTGTTGGAGGATAGCCCGTCTCGCGCCGCCTCTTCCGGAGGCTCCGGTATAACCATCGTTCCGATCGAACGGCTTGAAGCGCCGACCCGCCTGCTGTGCAGGCGGCTGCCACTGGTCTTGCGGGGCCTGTGGCCCGTGCGTTCGGAACGCCCTTTGTCCAACCCGGCGCACCGCTATCAGGAGATTTCATGGCCCAGGCTGCCACGCGTGAAGATTTTGCCGCGATGCTCGAAGAGTCCTTTACCTCGGGAAACCTGCAGGAAGGTTCGGTCATCAAGGGGACCGTTGTCGGCATCGAGAAGGACGTCGCCATCATCGACGTCGGACTGAAGACCGAAGGGCGCGTTGCGATCCGCGAGTTCACCGGCCCCGGACGCGGGACCGAGATCAAGGTCGGCGACGAAGTCGAGGTTTATCTGGAGCGCGTCGAGAATGCGCTCGGCGAAGCCGTTCTGTCGCGCGACAAGGCGCGCCGCGAGGAAAGCTGGGGCAAGCTTGAGCAGGCCTTCAAGAACAACGAGAAGGTCAACGGCGTCATCTTCAATCAGGTCAAGGGCGGGTTCACCGTCGATCTCGACGGCGCCGTGGCCTTCCTGCCGCGCTCGCAGGTCGACATCCGTCCGATCCGCGATGTCACACCGCTGATGAACGCGCCGCAGCCGTTTCAGATCCTCAAGATGGATCGCCGCCGCGGCAACATCGTTGTCTCCCGCCGCACGGTGCTGGAAGAGACACGCGCCGAGCAGCGTCAGGAGCTGGTGCAGAATCTCGAAGAAGGTCAGGTCATCGACGGCGTGGTCAAGAACATCACCGACTATGGTGCGTTCGTGGACCTCGGCGGCATCGACGGTCTGCTGCACGTCACCGATATCGCCTGGCGCCGCGTCAATCACCCGACCGAAGTGCTCAATATCGGTCAGCAGGTGAAGGTGAAGATCATCAAGATCAATCACGAGACGCACCGCATCTCGCTCGGCATGAAGCAGCTGCTCGACGATCCATGGCAGGGCATCGAAGCCAAGTACCCCGTCCATGCCAAGTTCAAGGGCCGCGTGACCAATATCACCGACTACGGCGCCTTTGTGGAGCTGGAGCCGGGCATCGAGGGCTTGATCCACGTTTCCGAAATGTCCTGGACGAAGAAGAACGTGCATCCGGGCAAGATCGTCTCCACCTCGCAGGAAGTGGAAGTGCAGATCCTCGAAGTCGATCCGGTCAAACGCCGCATTTCGCTCGGTCTGAAGCAGACCATGCGCAACCCCTGGGAAGTGTTCGTCGAGAAGTATCCTCCCGGCTCGATGGTCGAGGGCGAAGTCAAGAACAAGACCGAGTTCGGTCTGTTCCTCGGCCTGGATGGCGATGTGGACGGTATGGTCCATCTCTCCGATCTCGACTGGAAGCGTCCGGGTGAGCAGGTAATCGAGGAATACAAGAAGGGCGATATGGTGAAGGCGACCGTTCTCGACGTCGATGTCGAGAAGGAACGCATCTCGCTCGGCATCAAGCAGCTCGCGGGCGACCCGATGGAAGAGGGCGCCGCCGGCGAACTCAAGAAGGGCGATGTCGTGACCTGCGAGGTGATCGGCGTGAAGGAAGGCGGCATCGACGTGAAGATCGTCGGCACCGACCTCGAAACCTTCATCCGCCGTGCCGATCTCGCCCGCGACCGCGGAGACCAGCGGTCGGAGCGTTTCCAGGTCGGCCAGAAGGTCGATGCCCGCGTCACCCAATTCGACCGCAAGAGCCGCAAGGTCTCGGTGTCGATCAAGGCGCTGGAAGTGGCCGAAGAGAAGGAAGCCATTGCCCAATATGGCTCCTCCGATTCGGGCGCGACGCTCGGCGACATTCTCGGCACTGCGCTCAAGCGCGCCACCGAGGACAAGGAAAAGTCCGAGTAACCTCTGCCTGCGACATTGTTGCTTGCATACGACCCCCGGGACGGCCGTTCCGGGGGTCTCAATTTTGGCGCTTCAATTTGCCTAAATTCGTCGTTTGCACGGTGCCGCCTGCGATCAGGCCGGTGGTGTAGACTGAAAATCATCGATTCACAGGAGAGGAGCGAGACGTCATGTCGCTCAATCAATCGTCGCTCGAGGCCGATCAGATCGTGGACCGCCGCCGCATGCGGCGGAAGCTGACCTTCTGGCGGGTCACAGCCGTCCTGGCGCTGGTGCTGGCGGTGGGCGGTGTCGCCTTTGTCTCGCAGCGCGGGTCGCTATCCGGTGTGACGGCGGGATCGATCGCCCGTGTCAAGATTTCCGGCCTCATCCGCGGCAATCAGGACCGCGTCGAGGCGCTGGAGCGCCTCGGCCGTTCTTCTGCCCGCGCCGTCATCGTCCATATCGACAGCCCCGGCGGGACCACCGCCGGCGCCGAGCAGCTGCATGACGCGCTGGTGCAGTTGAAGGCGAAGAAGCCGATGGTGGTCGTGGTGGACGGATTGGCGGCCTCGGGAGGCTATATCGCCGCGCTCGCCTCCGATCACATCATCGCGCAAAGTTCGTCGCTGGTCGGCTCCATCGGCGTTCTGGTGCAATATCCGAATTTCACCGACCTCCTGAAGACGGTGGGCGTCAAGGTCGAAGACGTGAAGTCCTCGCCGCTCAAGGCGGCTCCGAACGGCTTCGAGCCGACCAGCCCGGAGGCCCGAGCGGCACTGGCGGCCATCGTCATGGATTCCTATGAATGGTTCCGCGGGCTCGTCCGGAACGGCCGCAAACTCGACGGTCCGGCCCTTGAACGCGTGACCGATGGGCGGGTCTTCACCGGTCGTCAGGCTCTGGAACTGCGCCTGATCGATGAAATCGGCAACGAAAAGACGGCTCTGGCCTGGCTCCAGCGCGAAAAGGGAATCAGTGCGACGACTCCGGTGCGTGATTATCGACTCAGCCCGCGATTGACTGAATTCCCGTTCCTGCATGTCGCGACCGTCTCGCTGCTCGACATGGCGGGCCTGGGCGGTCTTGCGCGCCGCATCGAGGAGAGTGGAACCCTGTCCGCGGTCGAAAGACTCAATCTTGACGGTCTGTTAGCCCTTTGGCACCCTTCTGTGGGGAACTGAGCGGCGGACGACGAACGAGCTGGAAAAAAGCCCGGCGCCTGCCGATAAGCGAAGTCGAACAACCGACAGGCGGGCGGCGAAGATGATCAAATCCGAACTCGTGGCGCATATCGCTGCGCAGAATCCACATCTTTACCAGCGGGACGTGGAGAACATCGTCAACGCCATCCTCAACGAGATCACTGCCGCGCTGGCGCGCGGCGACCGAGTGGAATTGCGCGGCTTCGGCGCCTTCTCGGTCAAGCACCGCCCCGCACGCACCGGCCGCAACCCCCGCACCGGCGAGCATGTCTCCGTGGAGAAGAAATCGGTTCCCTTCTTCAAGACCGGCAAGGAAATGCGCGAGCGGCTGAACCGCGAGGGCAGCTAGAGCTTTTTGCTCCGGCCCCGCGATCCCGTATTCGATGAACCGGCAGGAATACGGGGGTGCCCCGCTTCCGCGGGGCATGACGTCGTCGATATTTGAGGTGGAGCGTGTCATGGCCCGCAAACTGGTGATCTGGCTGGTGCTGGTGCCGCTCGCGATCGTCATTCTGGCCTTCGCCATGGCCAACCGGCAATTGGTTACTGTCTCCTTCGATCCCTTCAACGCCACGCAACCTGCCGCGTCGCTGACCTTGCCGCTCTTCGTGCTGATCTTCGTTCTGGTGCTGCTCGGCGTCATTGTCGGCGGCGTCGCCGCCTGGATGCGGCAATCGCGCTATCGCCGCGCCGCACGCGTGCTGGAGGGCGATGTCGCCGGGTTGCGCCGCGAGGTCGCCTTGCTCAACGAACGGCTCGCGTCGGTTCCGCCGGACGGGGCTGCGCCGCGTGATGCCGTACGCCTGACCTATCATCCGCCGCAGAATTGAAGTTTGATGGAGCTCCGTTGGAGCCTCCCGCATGCGCATCGTCACGGCTGACGATATCTCCCGTGTTCTGACCTATCCTGCGCTCATCGATGCTCTCGCCGAAGCGTTCCGCGCCGATATCACAGTGCCTGTGCGGCATCACCACACCATTCCGCAGCCGGGGGCTGACGCAACGCTGCTGCTGATGCCAGCCTGGACGGAAGAGGGAGAGCGTTTTCTCGGCTGCAAGATCGTCACCGTCTTTCCCGACAATGCAAAAAAGAATCGCCCCTCCCTCTACGGCCAGTATCTGCTCATGTCCGGCGATACCGGCGAGCCGCTGGCGCTGATCGAAGGCCGCACGCTCACCGCCTGGCGCACAGCGGCGGCCTCGGCACTGGCCTCGCGTTTTCTCTCGCGCGAAGATGCATCGCATCTGGTGATGATCGGCGCCGGGGCGCTGGCGCCGCATCTCGTGCAGGCGCATGCCAGTGTACGGCCGCTCAAGCGCGTCACGGTGTGGAACCGCACCAAATCGCGGGCGATCGCGATTGCCTTCGGGCTTGCGGTGACCGGCATCGAAACGGAGGTGACCGACGATCTCGAAGAGGCCGTTCGCGGCGCCGACATCGTCTCCTGCGCCACCCTGTCGTCAGAGCCGTTGATCAAGGGGGCCTGGCTCAAGAAAGGGACGCATGTCGATCTCGTCGGCGGCTTCACTCCGAAAATGCGCGAGGCCGACGATCAGGCGCTCAAGCGCGCCCGGCTCTATGTCGACACCCGCGCCGGCGCCGCCAAGGAGGCGGGCGATATCGTGATCCCGCTGAAGAAGAAGGTGATCGCCCGCACGGCCATTCTGGGCGACCTCTTCGATCTCTGCCGGGGCAAGGCGAAAGGCCGCAGCTCCGCCTCCCAGATCACCCTGTTCAAGTCGGTCGGGACTGCCATCGAGGATCTGGCTGCCGCCATGCTGGTCTGGAAGGGGTTAAGGCCTTGAGGGCAGACAAGTCGGCCGGGAGAGGGTAGAACCCGCCCCGAAAGCAGGGCCTGAGGCCCTCTGGGACCCCCGAATGCCGCTACTGGTCAAGATATGCGGGTTGAAGACCCCGGACGCGCTGGACGCCGCTCTGGAGGCGGGGGCCGACCTCTTGGGTTTCGTGTTTTTCGGGCCGTCGCCCCGCAATGTGGGCTATGAGGCGGCTCGCGCCCTTGGCGAAAGGGTCACGGGGCGGGCGGCCAAGGTGGCCCTCACGGTCGATGCGGACGATGCGACGTTCGAGCGCATCATGTCCACGCTAAAGCCCGACATGCTGCAACTCCACGGCAAGGAGAGCCCGGAACAGGTGCGTGCGCTGAAGAAGAAATTCGATCTGCCGGTGATGAAGGCGATTCCGGTTGAGACCGCCGACGATCTAGCCGCCATCGCGGCTTACGAAAGGGTCGCCGACCGCCTGCTGTTCGATGCGCGCGCCCCGCGCGAGGCGACGCGGCCGGGCGGGCTCGGCAAGTCGTTCGACTGGACGTTGCTGCGGAACCTCGACCCCGGCATTCCCTACATGCTGTCGGGCGGGCTCGATCCGGACAATGTGGCGGACGCCTTGCGTATCACCCGCGCGCCCGGCGTCGATGTGTCATCCGGCGTCGAGCGGGCGCCGGGCGAGAAGGATCCGGACAAGATCAGGGCCTTTGTGCGCGCGGCGCGCGCCGCCGATCCAACGGGCAAGAATTCGAAAATCGCGAGTACGGCATGACGATCCAGCAACCCAACACCTTCCGCTCCGGTCCTGACGAGCGCGGGCATTTCGGCATCTATGGCGGGCGTTTCGTCGCCGAGACGCTGATGCCGCTCATCCTCGAGCTGGAAAAGGCTTACGCTGAGGCGAAGACGGATCCGGCCTTCAAGGCCGAGATGGATGCGTACCTGAAGAATTACATCGGCCGGCCGTCGCCGCTTTATCTCGCCGAACGCCTCACGGAGCATCTCGGCGGTGCAAGGATCTACTTCAAGCGCGAGGATCTCAACCATACCGGCGCGCACAAGGTCAACAATGTGCTCGGCCAGATCATGCTGGCGCGCCGCATGGGCAAGAAACGCATCATCGCCGAAACCGGCGCCGGCATGCACGGCGTCGCCACAGCGACGCTCTGCGCCAAGTTCGGCCTCGAATGCATCGTCTATATGGGCGCGGTCGACGTCGCACGGCAGGAGCCGAATGTGCTGCGCATGCGCGCGCTCGGCGCCACCGTGCGGCCGGTCACGGCTGGCGCCAAGACGCTCAAGGACGCGATGAACGAGGCTTTGCGCGACTGGGTGACAAATGTCGAGAATACGTTCTATTGCATCGGCACCGTCGCTGGTCCGCACCCCTATCCGATGATGGTGCGCGATTTCCAGTCGGTGATCGGCGAGGAAACGCGCGCGCAGTTGCAGGAGGCGGAAGGTCGGCTGCCTGATTCGCTCATCGCCTGCATCGGCGGCGGCTCGAACGCGATGGGCCTGTTCCATCCCTTCCTCGATGACCGCAGTGTCGAGATCTATGGCGTGGAGGCGGCGGGACACGGGCTTGATAAAGAGCATGCGGCTTCGATCGCGGGCGGCCGCCCCGGCGTGCTGCATGGCAACCGGACCTATCTCTTGATGGATGCGGATGGCCAGATACAGGAGGCGCATTCGATTTCGGCCGGCCTCGATTATCCCGGCATCGGCCCGGAGCACGCTTGGCTGCACGATGTCGGCCGCGTCACATTCCTGTCGGCGACCGACACCGAGGCGCTCGAAGCTTTCAAGCTGGTTTCGCGCCTCGAAGGGATCATTCCGGCACTTGAGCCCTCGCACGCGGTCGCCAAGGTGATGGAGATCGCGCCGCAGAAGCCGAGGGATCACCTGATGGTCGTCAACATGTCCGGCCGCGGCGACAAGGACCTCGCGTCCGTCGCGCAGCATCTGGGAGGCCAGTTCTGATGACGCGCGACGGCAAATCGATAACTGCTCTGCTCTTTGGTTGCATGATCCCAGCTATCGCTTTCGTGTTTTTTAATTGGCGGGTCTATTCGAATTCCCGCGCGCAGGTCCTGGAAGGCAAAATCTGCCCAACCGGCGATGCGGCCTGTTTGAATGAGATGCTCGACGAATTCTGGTTAGACTTCTTGGTTTCCGCGTCTATCGGATTTATTGGTCTCTACTTCGCAACTTTGGTTGCTGCTGTCGTTGCCTTTGTTGTGATTGATCAAGTGCGATTTCGTGTTCGTGGGTCGCGTCAGTATCGCGTTGAGAGTTAATCAATGACCACTCGCATCGACAAGCGCTTTGCCGCCCTGAAAGCCGAAGGCCGTGCCGGGCTCGTCACCTTCGTCATGGCGGGCGATCCCGATCATGGAACCTCGCTCGAGATTATCTCGGCACTGCCGAAAGCCGGCGCCGACCTGATCGAGATCGGCATGCCGTTCACCGATCCGATGGCGGACGGCCCTGCCATTCAGGCGGCGGGCCTGCGTGCGCTGCACGCGGGCGAGACGCTGACCAAAACCATCGATCTGGTGCGCCAGTTCCGCAAGGGCGACACTGAGACGCCGATCGTTCTGATGGGTTACTACAATCCGATCTACATCTATGGCGTCGATCGCTTCCTGACCGACGCGAAAACGGCAGGCGTCGACGGGCTGATCGTGGTCGATCTGCCGCCTGAGGAAGATGTGGAACTGTGCCTGCCGGCGATGAAAGCCGGCGTGAACTTCATCCGCCTTGCGACGCCGACCACCGACGACAAGCGCCTGCCGGCGGTGCTCGCGAACACCTCGGGCTTTGTGTATTATGTTTCCATCACCGGCATCACCGGCTCCGCCGCGCCGGACGCCGCCCGTGTGTCGCAGGCTGTTGCGCGCATCAAGCGGCATACCGATCTGCCTGTTGCGGTCGGCTTCGGTGTCAAGGATGCCGCACGTGCCCGCGCCATTGCTGAAGCGGCCGATGCCGTCGTCGTCGGCTCCGCGCTGGTCGATGCGCTGGCGCAAAGCCTCGACAAGGATGGAAAGGCCACAAAAACGACCGTTCCGGCGGTTACCGGTCTTGTGGTTTCGCTCGCCGAAGGAGTTCGCTCGGCCGGACGTCTGGCCGCAGAGTAGGGGCTGATACATGAACTGGATTTCGAACGTCGTCCGCCCGAAAATCCGCTCGTTCCTCAACCGGCGCGAGACGCCGGAAAATCTCTGGATCAAATGCCCGGAGAGCGGTCAGCTCGTCTTCTACAAGGACGTGGAGGCGAATCAGTTCGTCATTCCCGGCTCCAACTATCACATGCGCATGAGCGCGACCGCGCGCCTGAAGACCATGTTCGACGGCGAGACCTGGCTCGATATCGGCGTGCCGGAGGTGCAGATCGACCCGCTGAAATTCCGCGACCAGCGCCGCTACATTGATCGTCTGAAGGATGCACGCACCAAAACCGGCATGAACGACGCGATCAAGCTCGGCTTCGGCAGGCTGGAAGGCCTGCCGGTCGTGATCGGCGTGCAGGATTTCGATTTCATGGGCGGCTCGCTTGGCATGGCCGCCGGCGAAGCGGTGGTGAAGGGTCTGCAGACGGCGGCTGAGCGCGGCGCGCCCTTCATCATGTTCGCGGCCTCCGGCGGCGCACGCATGCAGGAAGGCATCCTGTCGCTGATGCAGTTGCCGCGCACGACGGTCGCCGTCGAGACGCTGCGCGAGGCGGGCAAGCCATATATTGTCGTGCTCACCAACCCGACCACCGGCGGCGTCACCGCATCCTACGCAATGTTGGGCGACGTGCATATCGCCGAACCCGGCGCGCTGGTCGGTTTTGCCGGCCCCCGCGTGATCGAGCAGACCATTCGCGAGAAGTTGCCGCCCGGCTTCCAGCGTGCCGAATATCTGAAGGATCATGGCATGGTCGATATGGTCGTGCACCGGCATGAGCTGCGCAAGACTCTTGCCAATCTCTGCCATCTGCTGACCAAAACGCCTGCCCCGGGCTTGAAACGCGAAGCACCCGCGGAATTGTCGGCGCCGGAAGGCGTGCCCGTGAGCGCTTGATGTAGGGCGCGCGTCAGTAGCATCTTCTGGTCATGACCCCGCTTGACGCGACATTGCGGCGTCTCCTGACGCTGCATCCCAAGCTGATCGACCTTTCGCTCGAGCGGATGTGGCGCATCCTCGAAAAGCTCGGTCATCCCGAACGCAAGCTGCCGCCGGTGATCCATGTTGCCGGGACCAACGGCAAGGGATCGGCCGTTGCCTTCATGCGCGGCATGCTTGAGGCGGTTGGGCAGCGCGTGCATGTCTACACCTCGCCGCATCTCGTCCGCTTCAACGAACGTATCCGCCTGGCTGCACCCGGCGGAGGCCGCCTCGCGGACGACGCGCTGCTGGTGGAGACGCTGGCCGAATGCGAGCGTGCCAATGCCGGCGAGACGATCACCTTTTTTGAGATCACCACAGCGGCGGCGCTGCTTCTGTTCTCGCGCCATCCTGCCGACGTTCTGCTGCTGGAAGTGGGTCTCGGCGGACGGCTCGATTCGACGAATGTCATCGCGCATCCGCGCGTGAGCACCCTCACGCCGATCTCGCTGGATCACGCCGACCATCTCGGCGACACGATTGAAAAGATCGCTGCGGAAAAAGCAGGCATTATCAAGCGCGGTGCGCCGGTGGTTGTTGCGCCGCAGCCCGACGCCGCGTTCCGCGTGATCGAGCAGCAGGCCGAGAAGCTGCGTGCGCCGCTTTATGCCTGCGGACAGGCTTGGATGGCGAGCGAGGAACACGGCCGGCTGGTTTACCAGGACGACGAGGGGCTGCTCGATCTGCCGGCGCCGAAACTGCCGGGCCGTCATCAATTCGTGAATGCCGGCACCGCGATCGCCAGCCTGCGCGTGGCGGGATTCAAGCTGCCGCTGCCGGCTTATGAAGCCGGGTTGCTGAAGGCCGACTGGCCAGCGCGCATGCAGCGATTGACCCAGGGCAGACTGCTGTCGCTGGCGCCGGCCGGCAGCGAAATCTGGCTGGATGGCGGGCACAATCCCGACGGCGGGCGCGCGGTGGCCGCAACACTCGCCGACATCGAGGAACGCGTGCCGCGCCCGCTGGTGCTGATCGTCGGCATGCTGTCGACCAAGGATTTCGCCGGCTATCTGCGCAATTTTTCCGGCCTGGCAGGGCACCTGTATGCGGTGCCGATCGTCAAGGCCGACAGGCCGCTACCGCCTGAGGTCATTGCACAAACGGCCCGCGATATCGGTATTGCCGCGCAAACCGCTCCGGATATCGAAGCGGCGCTGGCGGCTGTGACCAAGATGCAACTCGGCGGCCCGCCGCGCATTCTGATTTGCGGGTCGCTCTATCTCGCCGGCGAGGTGCTGGCGCTGAACGGCACGCCGCCGGAATAAAAACGGCCGGCAACATGGCCGGCCGTCATTCACGTCAATCGGAGGCTCATTAAACCGCGGACGAAATCCACTGCTCCAGCTTCGCCTTCGGAGCTGCGCCGACCTGCCGCGAGGCCAGTTCGCCGTTCTTGAAAATCATCAGGGTCGGGATCGACATGATCCCGTATTTCGACGCGACGTTCGGATTCTCGTCGACGTTCAGCTTGACGATCTTCACCTTATCGCCCATCGCGCCCTGAATTTCCTCGAGCGCAGGCGCGATCATGCGGCAGGGACCGCACCATTCCGCCCAGAAATCCACCACAACGGGGCCGCTGGCCTTGAGGACCTGGTTCTCGAAATCGGCATCTGTGACTTTTCCAACGGCCATAAGGCACCTCTCGAATCGGGACACACGGGGCTGATCGGGGAGCGAAACTATGGACGGCTCCCGTCAGGGTCAAGGCAGGGTCACGTGGAGGTGAGTGGGAGCAGCGCCGCCTCCAGCGCATGGCCCGGAATCTCCATCAAATCCGGGATTTCCGTCCAGATCAGGGCTGCGCGAATAGGCCGGCCGGGATAAATGGATTGCAGCAAGGCCCGGTAAAGGGCGAGTTGCAGGATATAGGCGGGATATCTGGTGACAGCCTCGTCGAGGCTGCGTGGCGGGGCATGGTTGGTCTTGTAGTCGGCGATCAAAATGGTGTCGGGCATCACCACCAAACGATCGACCTGGCCGGAAATTGGCAGCGGCGCGCCGGCCGATCGAGGCATGCGGCCGACGATGGGGACTTCCGCGCGGCTGCCGGGGGCGAACAAGGGCGCAAAGCGTGCGTCGCTGAGAATGGCCTGCACCTGCGCCAGCATCTCGTCGCGCTCATTGTCGTCGAACTTGTCGTCCGAGCGGGCCAGATAGTTGCGTGCGGCGGTCTCCCGGCGCGCGGGTGGAATGTCCGGCAGCGATTGCAACAGGCGATGAATGATCGTCCCGCGCTGGATCGCGCTGTCGCGCGCCAGTCCGCCTGTGGCGGGGGCGCTGCTGGTGTCTTCATCCCAGGCCTGCGACGGCGATAGCGGTGCGATGCGCGAGGGCTCCGGAGCCGCGTGATGCCTGAGCCAGTCGGGCAAAGCCGTGGAGCCCGGCTCACCATCTTTTTCCGCCGCTTGAGCCGGCCGCGGTTGCGATTTGAGATAGCGCCAGATCTTTGCCTCGCCGTCCTCGGCATCGATCTGCAGGCTGCGGGCAGGTTCGGTCTTGATGAGTGCGTCTTCGATTAACTGATACCAGCAGCCTTGTGGTTTTGGCGCGTCATCGTTCTTCGTGCGCTTTCCGCCGACGCCGCAGATGACAAGATGCTCCTGCGCGCGCGTCATCGCCACATAAAGCAGGCGGCGGTATTCGTTTTCATTCGCGTGCAGGACATTCTTGCGCGCCTCCGCCACGATCGCGGGATCGCTCGCCCTGTTGCCGGCCCAGACGATTCCTTCGGCGTCATTTACTGCCAGAGGAATGAGTTTTGGCGGATGGTAGCCGGCGGGCTTTGTCGTCGTATCTGCGAGCACGACGATCGGTGCTTCGAGGCCCTTGGCCCCGTGCACGGTCATCACGCGCACCTCGTCGCGGCCCTGTTCCATATCGCGCTTGACCTCGGCCTGCGCGGCGCGCAGCCAGGCAACGAAGCCCTGCAGTGAAGGTGTTTCATGTGCTTCATAGTCGAGCGCGAGATTGAGGAATTCATCGAGCGCATCGTTGGCTTCCGGACCGAGCCGCGCCAGAAATTGCTTGCGGCCGCCGCCCGGTCCAAGCAAACGCGCATAGAAGGTGAACGGACTGAGGCGCCGCGCCTCGTCGGTCAGCCGCTCGATGCTCTGCGCGGCTTCTGCAAACTTGATCTCGCCGCCGGATTTTCCAAGCAGCGCCGCACGCAGTGATTTCGGGCCGCGATTCCAGGCGACCCGGTACAGGTCGTCGTCGTGAAAGCCAAACAGGGGGCTTTTCAGCAGCGTCGCCAGCGCCAGGTCGTCGTCCGGCAGGAGCAGCGCGTCCGCCAGCACCATCAAGTCCATGATCGCGATGTGCTCGGTGAGGAGAAGCCGATCCGCGCCGGCGACGGGAATATGCCCAGCTTTGAGAGCGCGGATGATTGCCTCGAACAGCGCCCCGCGCTGGCGCACCAGAATGAGAATCTCCCCGGGCTTGCGTCCGGACGCAGTCCAGAGCGCCACATGCTTCGCGATCCGCTGCGCCAGCCGCACCTGCGGGCTGGTTTCGCTGTACATGTCGAAGGGTGCGTCCCAGCCTTCCGGCTTTTCCTTCGGATCGGGCAGGGTGAGCGGCCAGATGTCGACGCAACCGGGCGCGGCGTCCGGAAGGGCCATATGGGGCGGAATTCCGGCGTCGTCCGATGTCAGGCTCGCATACACCGACTGATGCGCGAAAACCTGATCGACTGCATTCAGGACCACTTCGCCGGACCGGAATGAGGTCTGCAGCCGGACCACACGCATCTCGAGCTCGGCCGCGGTGAAGGCGCGTTGAAACTCGCGCTGCATGTCGGAGAATTTCTCCGGCGCCGCGCCCTGGAACGAGAAGATCGACTGCTTGTCGTCGCCGACCGCAAACAACGTGCGTTTCACCGGCCGCGCGCCCGCGCCCGCGGTAAATTCACTCACCAGTGTGCGGATGATGTCCCATTGCTTGGGGCTCGTGTCCTGCGCCTCGTCGATCAGCACGTGATTGATTCCGAGATCGAGCTTGAACAAGACCCAGGCCGCCGAGGTCTTGCGGAACAAAGCCAGCGTCCTGTCGATCAGGTCGTCATAATCGAGCAGACCGCGCCGGTTCTTTTCGGCGCGGTAGCGATCGATAATGGTGTAGGCGAGGGTGAGCAAAGCGCGGGTCTTGTCCCGGCACAGCAATGCCTTCTGGCTATCGAGCAGAGCACAGATGCGGTCCCTTTCCGCGCTCAAGCGCTCGGCGAGTCCGGGATTGGCATCGGCGATCGCTTTCGTGATCAGGCGCGCCCGTGGCGAGAAGTCCCTGGTGCAGAAAATTGCGAGATACGCGGCCAGCCGATCCTCTCCCGACACCGCCTCGAGATTGCCAAACAAGGCCGCCTGGCTTTGATCGGTCGAACTTCCACCCGCAAGGGTCGCTGCCAGCGTTGTCCATTCGCTCTGCGGAATCAGCGATTCTGCGAAGAACTGCGCCTTGATGTTTTCCAGGCGCTCGGATGGTTCGAGACCGAACGCACGAGACAGTTGCGCAAGCGCGGCGTCGACAGATCCTGCGGCTTGCACCCACTCAACGACGCGATCGCGCATGCGGATGGCTTCGCGAATGACGTCGAGCAAGGTCTGGTCGGCGGCTGCGGCGATCGCAGTCTCAAGGGCTTGCCCGAGCGCGCTGTCGCGCCTAGCGGCGCCTTCCAGCATCACTTCGAGAATGAGGTGTTCCAGCAGCTGGTTTTCGGACGCCTCGTCGAGCACCGTGAAGCGGGCGGCGACGTCGGCCTCGAACGGGAATTGATGCAGCAGGCGGGTGCAGAACGCATGAATCGTTTGCACCTTCAGCCCGCCAGGAGTCTCCAGCGCCAGCGCGAAGAGCCGGCGCGCACGTGCTCGCGTTGCAACCCCCGGCGTCTGGCCAATCTCGGCCAGCTTGCGGTCGAGGCCCGCGTCGTCCAGCGAAATCCAGGCCGCCAGATCGCGGAAGATACGGCTTGCCATGTTGGCCGCGGCGGCCTTGGTGAAGGTAATGCAGAGAATCTTTGCCGGGTCTTCGCCCTGCAGCAGCAGCTTGATCACCCGCTGCGTCAGCACATGCGTCTTGCCCGATCCCGCATTCGCCGCCACCCAAGCCGATATTTCGGGATCGGAGGCCTGAAGCTGGTGCGCTATGACATAGGGCGGAATGTTGCGCGGCGCGCTCATTCCTCGCCTCCGCTGTCGCTATTGTCTTCGCCGCCGGTCGCAGACCATTCCTTCACCCGCGCCAGATGATCGTAGTCGCTGTAGGTGCGGCCCACCCATTGCGGCCGCACGAAGGAACGATAGGGGGTGTCCTGCTGCGTGAAGCGGATCACGACGTCGCGCAGACGAGCGAGCGCTTTCTCGGCTTGTTCGTCAGGCGTGCTGTCGTCGAATGTCTTTGCCTTGTATTCGCCCGGGATGGAGGCCCCGCTCAGCCGCACATAGCCGAGTTCGGCCACCGAGACTTTCGGTGGAATGCCGGCAAAACCTCCCTGCTTGAGAATCGCAGCTTCGAGGGTGAGTTGCGGCGCGAGGCCGGCCGCCACTTCACGGTCGCCCGGCGGTTGACCGGTCTTGTAGTCTAGAATCGCGTAGCGCCCGTCGGTCAGCTCTTCGATTCGATCGGCGCGGGCCGCCAGTTCGAAATCCGGCGTGACAGCAATCTTGCCGCGGATTTCCGAATGCAGCCTGGCGGTTTTCTTGCGCCTTTCGTTCTCCCAGCCGACAAACCACGCCGCCACACGCTCGAAGCGTGGCCACCAGAAGGCGCGTGCTTCCGGATAGTCGGCGAGCGGGGCGAAAGCCTCCCGGCCCAGCGCCAGCAATTCTCCCAGAGGGTCGGCCGGCAGCCGGTCCGCGAACTTTTCGGTGAAACTGCCTATCGCGTCATGAATGAACGTGCCGCGATCACGCGCCCCGGGCGTAGCGTCTACCGGCTCCAGCGCCGTCAGCTTCAGGATGTGCCTGGCGTAGATTGTATAGGGATCGCGGAGCCAGTGTTCTATCTCGGTGACGGTGAGGCGCTTGGGCCGCGTTTCGACCGGTGGTCGCGGTGCCGGACGTTCCGCTGGCTTTGGTTCCGCGTCGGGACGATCGAGCATGCGTGCCCAGCCGAGATAGCGCTCGCCGCGCGCGAGTGCGGCGGTCCAGCGCTCTTCGCCTGCAATGGCCGAGAGCCGCTGCAGGAAGCGCGATGCCACGGTCGGGGCGCCGGCGAGCTTGGCCGAGCGCGTCAGGACGACGTCCGGCGCGCCCAGCGCCTGCGCGAAGTCGTGCGCCGAGAGGCCGATGCGGCGCTCGGGCAGATCGAGGCCGAGTTCCTGGCGCATGGGCCGGCTCAGCCAGGGATCGGTGCGCGGCTCCGGGGGCCAGATGCCTTCCACGAGACCGCCCAGCACCACGCGGTCGGCCCGCTGCAGACGTGCCTCCAGCGGGCCAAAAATGCGCACGCGCGCACCAGGTGCGCCAGGCCGGCGCACGATGCGTTCGCCGATCGCGGCCTGGAACAGTTCGGGATATTCCGGCAGCGGAAGGGACAGGCCGGCGGCGGCCGGATTTGCGGCGATCTCGTCGAAGAATCCGGTCAGGCTCTCACCATCGCGACCGGCGAATCCGGCAACGACGTCTGTGCCGTCGGAAGAAATGTAAGACGAAATCTTCGCAATACATTGCCGGTGCCGCGCCGCGATCTCGTTCAGGGCTGTCGACTTGCCTCCCAGTGATTCGAGCGGCGCCAGAACCTCCGCGAGCTGACCGGCGAGAGCGGCTGCCATCGCGATATCCTCATCGCTCAGGCCGTTGCGCAGATCGGCGGGGTGCAGCCGGGATTTCCCCTGCCGCAGCGTCTGCAAAGCCTGCAGCAGGCCGCGCGTGCCCGGCAGCGGCCGCGGGCCGCGCAGCACCGCGCGCTCCAGCAACGCGATCGCCGCTCCGTGGCCGAATTCGTGCTTGCCGAGCCGGCAGAGCGGGTGCTTGAGCAGTGCAAGGAGTGGCACCGGCTCGCAGCCGCCCAGGGCGACGCTGGCGACAAGCCGCGCAAAAATGCCGGCGGGATTGTCGGAGAGCGAATCGCCGCCGGAATCGTCCACGGCAACCCGCCAGCGGTCGAGCGCGGCCAGCACTCGCCGGGCGAGGGCGCGATCCGGCGTGATGAGGGCTGCGGTCGTGTTCGCTGTGCGGATTGCATCCCGCAGCGCGATCGCAATGACGAGCGCTTCCTCATCGGCGGTCGCGGCCTCTATGACGGTGATGGCTGCCAGCGCCCGGTCGAGATGATCCTGGAAATCGATCGCCGTGACCCGCTGCTGCCAGCGTTCGGTAGCGATGGCCGGACGCAATGCCTCCGACAGATATGTTTCACGGCCATGTGCGGCCGGCTCACCGAGGCTGACGACCGTGTCGCGCGTCACGCCAATTCGCTTGAGGAGTGCCTGCATCGCGAATTGCGGGTGTCCGGGTGCCGGCGGCACGACGAATTGCCCGCCGGCATCGCGGATGCCGCCGATCATCTCCCAGGACGGTTCATCGAGATCGGTATCCAGCCCCGGGAGCACCACCGCGCCGTTCGGGAGGCGCGCAATCGTCTCAAGCAGCAATGCTGTCGATGGCATCGAGCCGGTAGAGCCGGCTGCGATGACGGGCCCCTGCTGGGCGAGCTTCAACCGCTCAGCCTCCGCCGCGATCAGCAGATCGCGGCGGACCGCCGGTTCGATCTTCTTCTGGCTCTCGACAAGAGCCGGCCAGAAGTCCCGCACGTTCTGGAGGAATTGCAGTGTCAGCGACCAATACTCGTCAAGTTCGGTCGGAACGATGTCGCGTTCGAGCCGCTCCCAGGCCACACCGCGTGTGGTCATATCGTCCAGAAGCTTTGCCAGGTCACCGGCGAGTGCGAAGGCGGTTGTCGCGTTGCTGGCGACCAGTGGCAGACCGGCCGCAGTTCGCACGCCGGACGATGCGGCCCATTTCAAGATGAGCTGCGCAAGCAGAAGCCTGCGTTCGAGCGCGCCAAGCGCTTCGGGCGTTCCCAATACCGTGTCGGGGAACGTTTCGTGTGCAGCCTGGGCGAACGCGAACTCGTCCTCATCGACGTCGCCGATGGCGGCAATCCGAGGCAGAATCGCGGCGTCTGTCGCCAGAACGTCCAGAAAGAGATCCTGCGCGAGCCGGCAGGCGCGGCGGGTGGGCAGGTACAGCGTCGCCTGCGCCAGCGACAGCGGATCGCTTGCGTCGGGAAAGCCCGGCACCAGCCGTCCCTCGACTAACTCCGTCAGGAGCGTGCGTAGGAACGGAGCGGACGAGGGAATCGTGAAGAGGCGCGGAAACTGTGCGGCCATGAGCGGATCATAAGCGGGAAGCCGCGCGGCTGCCCACCCCTCGATATGGGCTGTCAGGCCGCGCTCTGAAGAATCGCGGTTTCTGCAAGCGCAATGGCATCCGGCGTGCCGACATGCATCCACACGCCCTCGAGCCGCAGGCCGAACAGGCGCCCCGATTCGGAGGCCTTGTCGAAGAGTGCCGTTAGCGAAAACGGCTCGGCGTTGGCGCCTGCAAACAGGCCAGGAACAAGAATGGCCGCTCCGGCATAGACGAAAGGCAGAACCTCTCGCTCCGCTCGGCGCCGCAGCCGGCCATCCGGCGCCATCGCGAAATCGCCGCGCCCCGCATAGCCGATGCTGCCGGCAGAAGGCGCAAGCAGGAGCAGCGCATCCATCGTCCGCGGATCGAAGGCCGCCGCGAGCCGCTGCAGATTTCCGTGTACGCCGTCGATCCAGATGCTGTCGGAATTAACGTGGTAGAAAGGCGCGTCGCCGAGCTGCGGCAACGCCTTCACCACACCACCGCCGGTTCCGAGAATCTGCGCCCGTTCATCGGAAATGATCACCTGCGGCTTTTTGCGTGCGGCAACATGCTGTTCGATCTGGTCGGCCAGATAGTGGACATTCACCACCGCTTTCTCGACCCCCGCGTCCGCCAGACGGTCGAGGACATGGTCGAGCAGCGGTTTGCCGGCGACTTCCACCATTGGCTTCGGTTTGTGCTCGGTCAGCGGCCGCATGCGCTCGCCAAAACCGGCCGCGAGAACCATGGCGATACGGGGGGCGTTCGGCGGCGTGAGGGCTTGCGTCATGCAAGTCTCCGAAAAGCGGGCTATGAGTCAGGAGGATTGATTGGCGGGAACGTGAGCGTGATACCAGGCTTGCAGCGAGGCGAGCGAGGGATGGGTCAGCGAGCGCTGCAGATATCCCCATATGCGCGGTATATGGCGAAGATATTGCGGCTTGCCATCGCGAAGGTTCAGCCGCGCGAAAATGCCGAGAATTTTGGTCGCCCGTTGCGCGGCCAGGATGGCATAGGTCTCGGCAAACGGGGCGACCTGGAAATGCGGATTGTGATATTTGCGCGTGCGGCAATAATGCGTCAGCAGCGACAGTTCCATCGCTTCCGGCACGTCGACCCGCGCATCCTGGAGCAGCGAGGCAAGGTCGTAGGCGGGCGGGCCCATGACCGCGTCCTGAAAGTCGAGGAGGCCGACATGCTGGATGCCCTCGCGCTCGGGCAGCCAGAGCAGGTTGGGTGAGTGGTAGTCGCGCAGCACCCAGGTCGGTTCGGTGGTCAGCACCGGCAGCATCGCGCCGCGCCACAGATCGGTGAACATCGTGCGCATGCTTTCGGAGACCGAGCCGCCGGCAAAGGGGATATACCAGTCGAGCAGCAATTCCGCTTCGATCAGCAGGGCATCGAGGCTGTAACGCGGAATGACATGCTCGATGCCAGGCGTCACGGGGAGCACCTCCGGCAGCCAGAGCTCGTGCAAGGCGAGCAAGGTATCCACCGCGGCTTCATAGCGCTTCTGGATCGGCGCCGGTGGCGTGCCGGCGACGACCGGCTCCGAGCCGAGATCTTCGAGGATCAGAAATCCATGATCGAGATCGGCCTCGAGAATTTCCGGCGCGGAAAAACCTCGCTCCCGCAGGCCGTTCGCCATGGCCACAAACGGCTTCACGTCTTCGGCGAGATGTGCAACGGCGCTGTAGGACTTGTTGCCGCGCACCGGCGGGCCGTCTGCGCGGCGCGGCGAGTTCATCAGGATGGCGCTCTTGCCGTTGAGGAAGATCTGTTCGTAGACGCGCGTTGAAGCGTCGCCCTGCATGCGGCGGCGGTCGGCGTCGGCGTAGCCGGTGCGATCGAGAAAGTCTCGCAGGGCGGCGATGCGCTCGACGCGCTTTGCATGCGCACCGTAACCGGTGACCGTCGCGTCGCGATAATCGAGACCCCGCTCGGGGGACAGGGTGAGGGCGATATTGATTCGGTCGGCAGGCAGGCGCCCGTTCGCCCGGTCCGGCCATTCCATTAGCACAACAGTTTCTTCGGGGAGATCGTCGAGGCCCAGTTCCGCCAGTTCTTCCGGGCCGGAAAGGCGGTAGAGATCGGCGTGGAGGAGCGGAAAACGCGGAAGCTCGTAGGACTGCACGAGCGTGAAGGTCGGGCTCGGCACTGGAATCGTCGGATTTGCAGCCAGATGCCTGATCAGCGCCCGTGCAAATGTCGTTTTGCCTGCCCCCAAATCTCCCGACAGCGTGACCATGTCGCCGGGTTCGAGCGCGTTGGCGATATCGACCACAAGCCGCAATGTGGCCTGTTCGTTCTCCAGTGCGAGTGTGAAGCTTGTGCCGCCGGACGTCATCAAATGCATCGGCGTCCTGTCAGGCGGTCAGGCGGCGGCGATGTGCCGGCTCGTCTGTTCGAGGGGGAATGTGCATGTGACCGTCGTTCCGCGACCTACGGCAGAGTCGACGTTCACTGTACCACCATGCAACTCCACAAAGGAACGCACGATTGACAAGCCGAGACCCGCGCCGCGGTGTCGCGATCCAAGGGGGTCAGATTCGAACGACTTGAAAATGCGGTCTTTCTTTTCGGCTGGGATTCCGGGCCCCTGGTCGGTAACAGAGAATATGATGGCTGCGGTAGTACGCTCGGCGGTGAGGCGTACCGTCGCGCCCGGCGGAGAGAACCCGATCGCGTTCGACAGCAGGTTGTACAGTATCTGACGGACACGGCGCTCGTCGGCGATGAAGCTACCGATATCGCTCGCCGCGCGGATGTCGAGCCGGATACCGTTGTTCACCAGCCGGTCGCGGATTCCTTCGGCCGCTTCATCCATGATCCTGCGAATATCGACCGGACCGAGATTGAGCTGCATGGCGCCTGCATCGATCGTCGCAAGATCGAGGATGTCGTTGATGATGGCGAGCAGGGCGTTGGTGGACACCGTGATATAGCCGAGATATTCCGCCTGCTTGGCATTGAGCGGTCCGGTCGCCGCATCGCCGAGGAAATGCGCGAAGCCGATAATGTTGGTCAGCGGCGATCGTAGTTCGTAGGAGACGTGATGGAGGAAATCCACCTTGATCCGGTCGGCGGCCTCCAGCGCCTCGTTCCGTTCGCGCAGCGCCCGTTCGACATTCACGCTGTCGGTGATGTCCTGGAACGTGACGAGTGTCGCACCATCCGGCAATGACAGCGTCGCGCAATCGATGACACTGCCGTCGCGCCGCTCTAGCCGTCCCGTCACCGGCTCGCGCTGTCCGATCGACGTGATGGCCGTGCGCAGAGCGCGCAGGGTTTCGTCTTCAGGATGCAGCGGGGCGCACCAGGCGATGACGGCCTCGATGTGTGGACGTTCTTCCAGCACCGCCGGCGGCAGCTTCCACATTTTTGCAAAAGCGGGGTTGTAAAGCCGCAAACGGCCGTCGCTCGCGAACACAGCCACAGCTTCCGCAAGATTGTCGAGCGTCTCGCCCTGCACGCGGATCAAGGAGTCGAAGCGGCGCTCGAGGTCGAGACGCTCGGTCACGTCGTCGAAGAGATAGGTAACGCCTCCTTCCGGATTGGGTGTCGTCACAACGCGCAGCGTTCGTCCGCGCGGCAGATGCCACATGTCTTCGCGCGCTTCCAGTGCGCGATAGGCTTCGTGCAGTTGCGCTTTCCAGGACCGGAAATCCTGCTGTTCGGGAAGTTTACGTGCCGTGCGCAGCTTGTCGAGAATGGCCGAGTCGGTCGGCCCCTGATCGAGGAAGCCACCGTCGAGGTCCCAGAGCGAGCGGTAGGCGGCGTTGTAGAACTTCAGCGTCTGGTCGGCGCCGAAAATCGCAACGCCGGTCGCGAGTTGGTCGAGCGTGCGGCGGTGCGCGTCGATGACGCGGCCGAGCTCGGCGCGCATGCTTTCCACTTCCGAGGCGTCGATGGCGACACCCGCGCTTCCGGAGCGGGCAGGCACCTCCATGACGTCGAAAATCCGCCGTGCGCCGGCGACGACTGCCGGCGCCCGGCCGCGAAAGATCTCTCCGTTGGCCCGCATCTTGGCGGCATCGTCGCGCTCTTCCCGATCCAGCAATTCCAGGCCGCGTTCGACCGCGTCATTGGCGTCCGCGGCCTCGACGGCGCTGGCATAGGCGGCGTTGACAAAGGTCAGTCGACCCGTGGCGTCGCGCACCCAGACCGGCGAAGGCAGCGCATCAATCAGCGTGCGCAAGGCGCCGATATGGTCGAGCACTTGCTGATGCCGGGAGGAAAGTTCGGCAAGATCGCTCTTGATGCCGCTGACATCGCGCAATCGCATCACGGCGCGACCGCCAATCGCTCGGCCCTCGGCCTCGATCGTCTTGCCCCCGTGGGTCGTGACAGTCATCGAGAAGGATTGCCCTCGGCCGCGCAAGGCTTCGACCGCCTGATCGAGCGCCTGGGCCTCGTCAGGGGCAAGCCATGAGCCGAAAGCAAGCACGCGATGTGGTACGGACGACGACGTGACAAGGCCGGTGTCGCCGACGATCTCCGGGGATTCCGAGGCAGCAGCCCAGGCGATGACGATCTGCGGCTCCGACAGCAGCAAGGTGTTGGCGCGATCGGCCTCGGCCGCCAGGGCGCTGATCTGGTTGCGCAGGGCCGTTTCGTTTTCGGTGGCCTGCCGACGCGCCCGCAGCAGCAGGAATGACGTGACAACGGCGAATAGCAGAACGCCGAGCGAGAGCGCGGAGCTCGCGATCTCATGGCGATCGAGTGTCGAGAAGGCGGTGAGATAGATATCGAGCGCTGAGGCGATCTTGCTGTCTTCTGCGACGGCGGGAGATGTGGACAGATACGAGGCGACAATGGCCAGCCAGCTTCCTCGCAGCACGTCAGCCCGAAGCCTGCCGCGTATCGCCTGAATCATGCCCGCATACCTGCTGTCCTGGCCTCAGTTCGGCCGTCCATGACGGCCTGCCTGATGCTCCTCGTATGTCATCTGGTTAGGAGACGCAGAACTTGCAGGCAGGATATGTCCGCATCCCCCCGCCCGAATCATTCGACTTTAACTCCAAGCGGAGTCATGTCGTAAGAGTCCAGACCGTGAACGTGGTGCCGGTATGCGTGGTCAATTCTGCTGGCGCACCGCGCTGATGACCAGCTCTTCGATGTTGATCTTGCCAAGGGCCGATGCAAAGGCGCGTTCGGCATGAGCGAGCGCCGGCAGAACTACGGTGTTGATTTGCGACGCGGTGGGGAATTCCAATTCACTATCTTCTTCGGTGGTTCCTGCCGCACGCAGGATATCCACGGCCGTGATGCTTTTTTGCTCACGTCCCAGTTCGTAGCCACCGCGCGGACCTCTCACGCCCCGCAAGATCCCGTCATGGACAAGCGCCTGCAGCACCGGTTCGAGGTGTCGCGGCGGCAACCCGTGTCGGGTCGCAAGCGCCTTTGCCGACACCGGCCGGCTCCGGGAGTGAAGCGCAACGTCTATGACCGCTGCGATGGCCAAGATGCCTTTACGAGACAGCAGCGGCATTCCAAGACACCCATATCGCGTGTGAATTTATAGAACATAACGGTAGTAAATTACACGCAACTGTCTAGCTTTTCATCTGGTAAATCTCAGCTTTTACCCCGTCGAGCCGAACCCGCCCGTTCCGCGTGCAGTTTCTGCGAGGCTTGCGACAAGCCTCACCTCTGCATGGACAAAATTTGCGACAACGAGCTGCGCGATTCGGATGCCCCGCGTTACGGAAAACGATTCGGCCCCATGGTTGATTAGAATGATTTTAATCTCGCCCCGGTAATCAGCATCGATTGTGCCGGGGCTATTCAACACGGTGACGCCGTGCTTGGCCGCCAGACCCGAGCGCGGCCGCACCTGGCCCTCTGTTCCCGGGGGCAGCGCAACGCAAAGACCGGTCGGAATCAGTGCATAGGCTCCGGGTTTTATGAGCACCGGCATATCGACCGGCACCGCCGCCAGAAGGTCGAGCCCGGCCGCATGCTCGGTCTGGTATTCGGGCAGCGGCAAGTCCGCGGCGTGCGGCAGCCGCATCACCTGCAATTCCAGTTTATTCACGGATTTGCCCCGAGCGCCTCGGCCACGCGCGCGATCAACGCACGTGCGACATCGTCCTTGGACTGGGACGGCCAAGATTCCACGCCGTTATCGGTGACAAGGTGGACCGTATTGCGGTCGCCGCCCATAACGCCGCTCTGCGGAGAGACGTCGTTGGCAACGATCCAGTCGCAGCCCTTGCTGCGCAGTTTGGCCTTGGCGTGCTCGATCACATTCTCGGTTTCGGCGGCAAAACCGACGACGAGTTTCGGGCGCCTGGATTTCAGATGTGCGACGGTGGCCAGGATGTCCGGATTTTCGACCAGGGCCAGTGACGGCAATCCGCCCTTGCTCTTTTTGATCTTCTGCTCTCCCGGTGCGGCAATGCCCCAGTCGGCCACGGCGGCCGCGAAAATCGCAACATCGGCGGGCAATGCCTTTTCGACGGCATTGAGCATGTCGCGCGCCGTCGTCACCCGCACGGTCCTTGCTCCGCTGGGATCGGGCAGATTCACTGGTCCCGACACCAGCGTGACCTCCGCGCCGGCCTGCGCGGCGGCGGCGGCGATGGCATGGCCCTGCTTCCCCGAGGAGCGGTTGGCGATGTAGCGCACCGGGTCGATCGGTTCATGCGTTGGGCCGGAAGTGACGAGCAGATGCCGGCCCGCTAGCAGTTTGCTGCCCCCCGGCTTGGCGAAAAGTCCCTCGATTGCGGCGACGATCTCCAGCGGCTCGGCCATCCGTCCGACCCCGCGTTCGCCGCTTTCCGCCATTTCGCCGTCATTGGGACCAACCATCCGCACGCCATCAGCGGTGAGCAGCGTGGCATTGCGCTGCGTGGCGGCATGACTCCACATGCGCGGATTCATGGCAGGCGCGAGCAGGATCGGCTTGTCGGTCGCCAGCAGAACGGTCGAGGCGAGATCGTCGGCATGGCCGCCCGCTATTTTCGCCATCAGGTCGGCGGTCGCCGGCGCGACGACGACCAGGTCGGGATCGCGCGCAATGCGGATATGGCCGACATCAAATTCGGTATGCGCGTCGAACAGATCAGTAAAGGCGCGCTCGCCGCAAATGGCGCTGACCGACAGCGGCGTCACGAATTCATGGCCGGCCTTGGTTAGAATGCAGCGCACCTGCGCGCCGCGCTCGCGCAGCCGCCGGATCAGGTCGAGCGATTTGTAGGCGGCGATGCCGCCGCCGATGATCAGAAGGATACGCCTGTTGGTCAGCATGGGTGGCATCATAGCCTGTCAGGCTTAATGTTTCCGGCCCCTCGCAGGCAGCACTTTATCGCGCTCGCAAGGGATGGTTAATGGCCCAAATTCCTACAGGATCATATAGACGATATACGCCAGCAGCGCGGCAATCACCCACAGGGCCACCGCCGTCCAGCGGTTGCGGCGCGCCTCCGCCCGGCCGATAGCGGCCACCGTTTCCGGCGCCAGCACCAAGCCGTTACGGGTGATGGTGTCGAGCTGTTCCATCAGCACCGCGCCCCGCGAGAGCAGGGACGGTACGCCGAGCAGGAATTTGCCGGTTTCCATGGCGCTGCCGGCGGCGTCTTCCAGGCGGCCAGCCGGGCCGAGATGCCGTTCGATCCATTCTCGCACCACGGGCTCGGCCGTCGACCACATGTCGAGTTTGGGGTCGAGGGAGCGGCCGACGCCTTCCACCACCACCATGGTTTTCTGCAGCAGCAGCAATTCCGGCCGGGTGCGCATGTCGAAGAGCCCTGTGACCTCGAACAGCAGCATCAGGAGCCGCGCCATCGAGATTTCCTCAGCCGTGCGGTTGTGGATCGGCTCTCCTATGGCGCGGATCGCCTGTGCGAAGCTTTCGACCGAATGATGCGATGGAACATACCCGGCCTCAAAATGCACTTCGGCGGTGCGCAAATAATCGCGGGTGATGAAGCCGTAGAGGATTTCAGCGAGAAAGCGGCGCTCCTTCGGCCCCAGCCGTCCCATGATCCCGAAATCGACCGCGACAATGCGGCCTTCGTCGTCGACGAACAGGTTGCCGGGATGCATGTCGGCATGGAAGAAGCCGTCGCGCAGGGCATGACGCAGGAAGCTCTGGATCACCTTGCGGCCGAGCTCGGGCAGATCGAAGCCTTCGGCGCGCAAGGCATCGTGATCGTTGAGCGGCGTGCCCTCGACCCATTCCAGCGTCAGCACATCCTTGGCGGTGCGCTCCCAGTCGACGGACGGCACGCGGAAGTCAGCGTCCTCTTTGGTATTCTCCGCCATTTCCGACAAGGCGGCGGCTTCCAGCCTGAAGTCCATTTCCAGAACGACCGAGCGGCGCAGCGTCTCGGCGGTTTCGATCAGGCGGAGGCGCTGGGCTTCCGCCGACCAGGCTTCTGCCGTGCGCGCGGCAAAGGCGAAGACATCCTGATCGGACTTGAACCGCCGTTCCACGCCAGGCCGCAGCACCTTTACAGCGACGGGCTTGATGCCTTCGGCCGTCATCACTTCGGCCCGGTGCACCTGCGCGATCGAGGCCGCTGCCACGGGCGGCCCAAACGTGTTGAAAACCTCGCTCAGCTTTTTTCCGAATGCCCGCTCGATGACCGCTTCCGCCTGTGCCTGCGGGAACGGCGGCATGCGGTCCTGCAGGCTTTCCAGGTCGCGCGCCAAAGCTGCGCCCACAATGTCCGGCCGCGTCGCAAGAAATTGCCCGAGCTTCACATAGGTCGGCCCGAGACGCGTCAGCGCCGCCGAGAGCCGTCCGGCATGGCTTGCGCTGGACGGTCGTTCGATCAGTCGCGCGAGCCGCAATGCGGCGCGTGCAGGCGAAGGCAGCGGTGTCGGATCAACGATGCCGAACACTCCCTCCCGCGCGAAAACATAGTTTGCACGGGCGAGGCGCAGGACATGGGCGAGAGACGAGATCACGTGACGCAATATGCTCGAATGAAATGTTTCAAAGCCGCCAGCCGGAATGCAGGGCCACCACGCCGCCGGTCATCTTACGGTGAGCCACGCGGGCAAAGCCGGCCTTGCGGATCATCATCGCAAAAGCCTCTGGCTTCGGAAACTTGCGGATCGATTCCACGAGATAACGGTAGGCCTCGGCGTCGCCGGTCACGGCGCGGCCAACTGCAGGAATGACGTTGAAGGAATACAGGTCATAGATCCTGTCGAGACCTGGTACGTCAACGGAAGAGAATTCCAGACACAGAAAATGTCCCCCCGGTCGCAGCACGCGGAATGCCTCTGCCAACGCCGCTTCGATGCGCGGAACATTGCGAATGCCGAACGCGATCGTATAGGCGTCGAAAGACTTGTCCGGCAGCGGCAGCGCTTCGGCATTTCCCTCGACAAAGGTGAGGGCGTGCCCTAGACCACGCTCTTCTGCGCGCTCGCGGCCGACCGCCAGCATGTCGCCGTTGATGTCGAGAATGGTGGCATGTGTGCCGCTGCCGCCGGCTTCGAGCACACGAAAGGCGATATCGCCGGTGCCCCCCGCAACATCGAGCAGATGGAAGGGGCGTCCGCTCTTGGGCGGGTTGACCGCGGTCACGAGGTCATTCTTCCAGGCCCGATGCAGTCCGCCCGACATCAGGTCGTTCATCAGGTCGTAGCGGCGTGCCACGCTGTGGAAGACGTCGTCCACCAGCGCCTGCTTGTCCGCAAGCGGCACCCGCCGGAAGCCGAAATCGGCCTGTTTTTCCGTGTTTTCGCTCATATCTGCCTTGTCGCGGCGGACGATAGCCCAGCCCGCGCCGTCACGCTACAAATCCTCGGTCCTCGGGGTTAACGCAAGCCGACTCGCGGTCGCGGAAACGTGCCATGACCATTGCCTTCAACAAGACTGTTCCAGTATTCCGGATTTTCTCCGAGGAGAAGGCGCGCGAATTCTATATCGGGTTTCTCGGCTGCAAGGTCGATTGGGAGCGTCGGTTCGACCCCGAAGCCCCCGTTTACATGCAGGTTTCGCGGGACAATCTGGTGATCCATCTGAGCGAGCATCACGGCGATGGCACTCCAAGCTCCGTGGCCTACGTCTATATGCGCGGCGTGGAGGTCCTGCATCGCGAGTTGAACGAGAAGAAATACCGGCACAATCGTCCGGATCTGAACCGGCAGGACTGGGGCATGACCGAGGTCACTGTCGTCGACCCCTTCAACAACCGCATCGTTTTCGGCGAACCCTCGGCGCCGGTTGTTGCGTGACATTGGCCGATCCGAATGCCTGAACTCCCCGAAGTCGAAACTGTTCGCCGCGGTCTTGCTGCTGTCCTGGAGGGCGCGCGCTTCGTGAAGGTGGAAGCGCGGCGCGGCGATCTGCGCTGGCCGCTGCCAAAGGACTTTGCGGCGCGCCTCGAAGGCCAGACCGTCACGGGTGTTGGCCGCCGTGCAAAATATCTCCTGGCTGACTTGTCCTCCGGCGAGGTGCTGCTGATGCATCTCGGGATGTCAGGTTCGTTCCGGGTCATGCAAGCGGGCGACGAAAAGACGCCGGGCAAATTCCATCATGAGCGATCGAATCTCGCGGCACACGATCACATTGTCTTCCACATGTCCAACGGAGGCGTGGCGATCTTCAACGATCCGCGCCGCTTTGGCTGCATGAAGATCTTTCCTCGCGTGCAGATTGACTCTGAGCCGTTGCTGCGCGCGCTCGGTCCGGAGCCGCTGGGCAACGAGTTCGATGCGGCCATGCTGGCGCAGGCCTGTTGCCGCAAGAAGACCAGTCTGAAGGCGGCCCTGAGCGATCAGCGCATCGTCGCCGGTCTCGGCAATATCTATGTCTGCGAAGCGCTGCATCGCGCGGGGCTGTCGCCCAGACGCAAGGCGTCCACCATTGCCGACAGACAGGGAGCGCCCAATGCGCGCGCCGAAGATCTCGCGCAGGCGATTCGCGATGTATTGGTCGATGCGATCAGGGCGGGCGGTTCTTCCTTGCGCGATCACCGGCAGACCGACGGTGAACTCGGCTATTTCCAGCATTCCTTTCGCGTCTATGACCGCGAAGGCGCTGTGTGTTCCACGCGTGGCTGCACCGGCAAGATTCGCCGTATTGTGCAGTCGGGACGCTCGACCTTTTACTGTCCGATTTGCCAGAAGTGAGAAGAGGTCCGTCGGACCTCTTCACTATTACCGGCTCATGCTGCCCTAGCAGCGCACACGCCGCAATTTTCCCGAGCGCGTGCGGATATAGCAGGGCTCGGGCGGCGTGATTGCCGCTCCGATCAAGCCGCCGGCTGCGGCGCCGATGACGCCGCCGGCAAGTGCCGCGCCGGCTGAGTGCCCTGCGACGCCGCCGATTACAGCGCCCGTCGCGCCACCGATGAGCGCGCCAGTCGCAGCGTTGCGCTGCTGCATCGTCTGGCATCCCGACAACAACAGGGCCGCCGTCCCCACAAGCAAGACCGTTCGCATGAACTTCTCCACCCTATCGCCCGCCGCCCCAAGAAGTTCATGCCATCGCACGGATTTGTCGCACCGCGGTGGTACTCTGCCACGGGGCCAGTCATGCCAGGCTCGCTGTGTCTTTTCCCGAACGCCGCCATTGCAGCGAATTGAGCGCATGCGCAGCGCGCTGCTGGTATTCTTGATGGAGCTGCTCGAGTTCCTCGTCCGACAGATCCTCGGCGGTGGCCATCTCGTTTTTGGCGCCGCGCATCACGATGATGAGTTCCGCCAGTTTCGCCTGCAGGGCCATCGTGTCCCGGTTCTGCGTATTCTGGATCAGAAACACCATGAGAAAGGTGACGATAGTAGTGGATGTATTGATGACGAGCTGCCACGTGTCGCTGTAGCCGAAGGCCGGTCCGCTTAGGGCCCAGGCGATCACGATGATCAGAGCAATCAGGAATGTCCCCGGCTTGCCAGCGAGATGAGCGACTGCATAAGCGAAGCGGGCAAACCGGCTCTGGCGAGGGTGGTTGTGATGTGCATCTGCTGTTCGGGCATGCGGATTGTCTCTGTCGGGTCGGGTGTTCCGGACCATGGCGTTGCTCCTGGAAAATCGACGCCAGCAATCTGGCTGAAAATGTAGGCGATTAACGCTGCCGCCAGACGCCCGTTCCTTGATCTGGAACAAACCCTCCCGCCTGGCCGTTTTCATCCGGAATGTTCGCTGCAACAATTCGAGGAGAAGTCAGATGTTCGGATGGGCATTGACGTTCTTGATCGTGGCGTTGATTGCGGCTGTCCTCGGCTTTGGTGGGATAGCCACTTTCGCAGTCGATATCGCCAAGATCATCTTCTTCATCGCCATTGTGCTGTTTGTGGTATCGGCAATCGTCGGACTGGTGCGGGGCCGTTCGCCAACGGCGCCGTAGTCCGGCAAAAATAACATAGACCAGAAAACGCCGTGCCGAAGCGCGGCGTTTTTCTGCATCTGCGCCGTCAGTTGTCGTGGCCGATCAGAACCGCGCGGGTCGCGTGGTCGGGGCCGAAATCGTCCACATTGTCGATCGAGAGCAGTTTGGCGAGACGGCTGCGTGCCCGGTTCACGCGGCTCTTGATGGTACCGACCGCACACTCGCAGATGTCGGCAGCTTCCTCGTAGGAGAAGCCGGAAGCACCCACAAGAATTAGCGCCTCCCGCTGCTCCGGCGGCAATTGTGCCAACGCGGCGCGGAACTCCTGGAATTCGACCCGGCCGACCTGCTCGGGGTAGGACTTCAGGCTTTCCGCAAAACTTCCGTCGGTGTCTTCGACTTCGCGCTTGCGCTTGCGATATTCGGACCGGAACAAGTTGCGCAGGATGGTGAAGAGCCACGCCGATAGGTTGGTGCCGGGCTGAAACGAGTGAATATTGGCGAGCGCGCGCAGGAGCGTCTCCTGCACGAGATCATCCGCCCGGTCGACGTTGCCGCTCAGGGAGATGGCGAACGCGCGCAGGCTTGGCACCGTTGCAAGGATCTGATCGCGGAGGGCCGGATCGATCTTCATTCCGACTTTCCTTCATCGGAGGGATTGTCGATGCGGCGCAACAGCTCCGCAAAACGGTCCGGAACGCCTTCCTGGACGACATCGTCGTACATGGCGCGGAGCTGTTGCCCGATTTTGGCTTGGATTTCCCGGTTCAGTCCGGAATGGGGCTTCCCCCCCGTAGAATCGGTCTGCATTTTTTCCGACGGTTGGCCAGGTTTGCGCGTGCTCATTTCATCCTCGTCCCGCCCCGATCGGTGGGCGCGGGTCCCCTTGCGTTTGCTTCCAATGCGTTGAATTTGAAATGGTTCCCCCGCAATGGAACTTTATTTGATAAAAGGCGTTGGGAGCCTGTTCATTCCTTAACGGGAGGGTTTTTCGTGTCCGCCTCGCAGACAATCGCTCCGTATTTGCCGTTTTTGCGCCGATATGCCCGTGCCCTAACGGGCAACCAGAGCTCGGGGGACGCCTATGTGGCGGCCTCGCTCGAGGCATTGATCGAAGACCCGACGGTACTGGATAGCTCGGCCTCCCCCCGCGTTGCCCTGTATCGCCTGTTCAGCAAGATCTGGAATTCGGTGGTGGTGAATGGCGGGCTGGACGCCGACGACAAAACCATGCCGGCAGAGCAACGGCTGGGGCAGATCACCCCGCGGCCGCGGCAGGCGTTCCTGCTTGTCGCCCTGGAGGGGTTTTCCGAGTCGGATGCCGCCCAGGTCCTGGATGTCGATGTGCCGACGCTGCGTCAATTGGTCGAGGAATCGGGCCGTGAACTGGCCGCCGAGATTGCAACCGACGTGATGATCATCGAGGACGAACCTTTCATCGCCATGGACCTCGAGGGCCTCGTGGAGAGCCTGGGCCATAAGGTTCTGGGCGTGGCCCGCACCCATTCTGAGGCCATCGCGCTCGCGAAGGCCAAGCGCCCGGGGCTGATCCTCGCCGATATCCAGCTGGCCGACGGCAGTTCGGGTCTCGATGCGGTGAACGAATTGCTGCGCTCTTTCGAGGTGCCGGTGATTTTCATCACCGCCTATCCGGAGCGGTTCCTGACCGGCGAACGGCCCGAGCCGGCCTTCCTGATCGCCAAACCGTTCCAGCCGGCGACCGTCTCCGCGGTGGTCAGCCAGGCCCTGTTCTTCGAACGCAAGGCCCGCCGCAGCGAGCGGCGAGCCAGCGCCTGAACCGTAGCAGGCGGGGGCTTCAGCGGCCCCCGCAACTGCACGTCGCTATTGGCCCATGCCCAAGGGTCAGTCGTGCTTTTGCGGGGTTTTGCGGCGTGATGACAAGGCAAAGCCCATCAACACGGCCTCGAAAATCATTGCCAGTTTCTCGTCGCGCGTCAGCGATTCCGCCTCGCTGCGGGCCCGCGCGATCACGCTTTCGGTGTGGAAATATCGAGGCAGGAGCATTGCCGCAGCGGTGACCATGGCGAATGCGAACGCGATCAGCAGGCGTGCAGAAATGACACCCACCAGTGGTTCCAGCGCCAGCAACGCTGCCCAGAGCAAGAAGATAACCGCGCAGACTGCGCTTGCAGCCGCGACAGCGATAGCGATTGCCTGCCGCCGCACAGCCGAAATGGGTCCGTCCAGACTCGTGCCGATATAGTCGGACAGCGACATGGCGCCGCTAGTCCTGGCGACGGGCTAGACCGGCGATAAATCCGATGCCGGCGGCAATCGCCAAGGTCAGGAGAGGGCGCTTGTCGATCTGCGTGGCAATCTGGTTAATCGCCTGGTTGCCGATCTTGGTGGCGTCGTCGCTCACGGCGCGCGCGCCATCGCGAACCCGGCCGGTGACGCCGCTCAGCGCGCCGTAAACGAGATCATTGACCCCGTCGACGGCGTGTTCCGCGCCGCGCTTGGTGAGCATGTTCAGGCGCTCAATCCGGTCTTCCAGATCGCTCATCAGCTGGCGGACCTCGGCTTGCATCTCCGCGATATCCGGAGATACGGCCTGTGTCATAACGCTGCGGGCGCGGGCGAAAGTGCTGCGCGGCGCTGCGCGCCGCCGGCGGCGGGAGGACGACGACTTGCGACGGGATTTGGAGGCGCCGTTCTTACGCTGGGCCACTGCCATGACAACCCTCATGCTGACTGGAATGAAGAGCAAGTGCCGCCTCAACGCCGCGCGAGGGCCAAAGTTCCGGTAGCCGGAAACTGCCGTATCGGAAACAAGAACGGCGCAGCCGGGGTCGCCGGCTGCGCCGAAGATTAAGCCGACCGAGCACGAGGGGGAGGGGATGACGGCCGGCCGCAGCGAAAACGCCGCACCGAGCCAATGGTTCCAGACATCGTGCCCGGCACGTTCGAATTTCCGAAAATGGCCGGAAACACTCGGTGTTCCCGCGCGTTGTAAATTGGTGGCTGGGCACAGAATGCAAGCTTATCCGGACACTCGACGGCGCGCGCCTTGCGCTTCCCAAAGACGGGAAGCGCCCATCGCAAAAAAGGGCACGAATTCAGATCGCGATGATTGACCATGCAATGATCATGCGGACGCAAGGCGGCAGCAGGCAGAAGAGCGACAGAGTCGATGCGCCGGCTCGCAGCGCGCCGGCTGAGGACATTTCGCGCCTGAAGGTCAGTCTCGAAGACGAACGAGCGGCGCACGAGGCAACGCGCCGCGAACTCGCCGATGCTCGTCGGGAACTGTCCTCGACCCGCCGTGAGCTGGAACGGCGCGTCGAGCAGCGGACGCTGGAGCTCAGCCTGGTCAAGGCCCGGTTCGAGACCGCCCTGCGGGGAGCGAAGGTCTACGTTTTCTCGCAGGATCGCGATTTACGTTACACCTGGGTCTATAGTCCCCGCGGCGAGCGGGCCGCCGCCGAGATGATCGGCCGCACCGACGATGAAATCATTCCCTCGCCCGAGCATGAAGCCGTTATCGCTGTCAAACGGCGGGTTCTGGCCACGGGCATCTCCGAAGATTGCGAAGTGTCCTACATCATGCCGGAGCGGCGAGCGCTGTTCGCGCTGCATATCGATCCGGTTTTCGGCAATGGCGGAAAGATCGCCGGCATTATGTGCGCAGCGATCGACATCAGCCGCATCCGCTCGCTGGAAAGCGAACAGAGGCGTCTGACCGAGGAACTGGGAACGGCGGTGCAGCGCTATGACACAGCACTGCGGGGCTCCAATGTCTCTGTCTTCACGCAGGATCTCGATCTTCGTTACACCTCGTTCAGCAAGTCGCTGTTCGGTCGCGAAAGTGCGGATATGATCGGGCGGACCGACAACGAAATCTTGCCGCCGGAAAATGCCGCGTCGATCGTTGCGGTCAAGCGCGAGGTCCTGACCCACGGCCATCCCAAGGATGCGGAAGTCCGTGTGGACAGCGATGCTGGGGTGCATTGGTACGATCTGCATATCGAGCCGCTGCGCGACGTTACCGGCGGGATCGTCGGACTGACATGCGCTGCGGTAGACATCACCGAGCGCAAGGAAGGCGAAGCGCACCTTCGTCTGTTGATGCGCGAGCTCACGCATCGCTCGAAAAATCTGCTGGCGGTCATCCAGGCCATGGCGCGACAGACTGCCAAGCAGGGCGGCACCATTGCCAGTTTTCTCGAGCGTTTTGGGGCACGTCTGCAGGCCTTGTCCCGTTCGCACGACCTGCTCGTACAGGAAAGCTGGTATGGCGCGTCGCTGCAGGATCTCGTGCGTTCGCAGCTCGGCCATTATCTCGACCGCGAGCAGCCCCAAGTCGACTTCGCCGGGCCGGATGTCCATCTCCGGCCGGAAGCGGCGCAGAGTCTTGGCCTGGCGCTGCACGAACTCGTCGCCAACGCCGCCAAATACGGCGCCCTGTCACGGCCGGGCGGCCGCATCGCCATCGAATGGCGGTTGACGCCTGCTGAACAGGGCGGCGGGCTGGAAATCGTCTGGCGTGAGAGCAATGGGCCGAAGGTGGGAGAGCCTCGGCGTCGGGGCTTCGGGTCCATGGTGATCGAGCATAACCTGGCGCGGGCGCTGGACGCCGAGGTGGAATTGAGCTTTCGGGCCGAAGGCTTGAAATGCCGCATTGCCGTGCCGGCCGCGCAGCTATTGGCCATCCGTTAGTACGGGAACGCCCGTTCACCTCCTGCGTTAGCTCGGGGAACGGAGCACGACCATGCGGGGTCAAACCCGAGCCCAAAGACAAAACTCGCGATGTCCGATGTGGCGCAAGATGACCTGCGCTGTCGGCGGCCTGTTTGCGGCTTCAGCGGTGGTGTTTTTGGTCCCCTCGACGGGCTCCATCGCCCAATCGTCAAGCTTCGCCTCGCGCTGGCTTGCGATAGATCCGGCGCGGAAAGCCGACCGCATCGACGGACCAAGAAGCGGATTCGGCGGCCAGTTGTATTTCTTTGACCTGCCGACGGTGGGAACGACCGTGGTGGTGAAGGATCATCGCAAGCCGGCTTTCGAAGAGCGTAAAGGGCAGACCGACGGTGTCGGTGTGCGTCAGAATGGTTCGATGCACCGGCCGCCGGCGCGCCTCGTTCCCGTCGACAGCAAGAGCAAGGACAAATTGCCGGTCGGCTGCGAGTCATCGTTCAGTCCGGTGACAACGCCGGCAATGGCGAATGTGAGTGCACGCTGCTTGTCGTAACGATGCGCCGCCCGTTTGGATTTGCGGACGAGAGAAAATGAAACGGGCCGGCAAGGGCCGGCCCGCATTGCACGCGCGGTCTGCCGTCAGATGCGCCCCAGCAGCATCAGGATTAGAACGATCACCAGGACAACACCCAAAATTCCGGAGGGGCCGTATCCCCAGCCGCTGCTGTAGGGCCAGGACGGAATGGCGCCGATCAGCAGAAGGATCAGAATGATAATCAGAATGGTGCCAAGAGACATGAGACATGCTCCGCTCAAAAAAAACTGAAATGCCAACGTCGATCAGTCACGATCGTTCCATTCCTCGCCTGCGCCACCGTGGGGTGGTCCTCCATCCCGATCCGCGGAACCAAGAACGCCGCACCAACGTTTTGCCACATTGACGCGCGTTCTGGTTCCGTCGCCTGTTCCGGGCGGCCGCGGAGCGGTGGCATGATCTGTTGGCTCCATATTCATCTCAGGAGGTTCCCGATGACTCGCCTTTCTCTGGCTGGTGTTGCTGCGCTTGCCGTCCTTGTCGCCTTTCCGCTGGGGGCTCAGGCGCAGAACCGCGTGAAGGTCGGCACACTTTCATGCCAGATGTCGGGCGGAGTCGGCCTGATCGTCACCTCCCGCAAGGAGCTGCTGTGCCGTTTCACGCCAAGCGTGCGGGGATGGCGCGGTGAATCCTATGCCGGCTCGATCACACGCTTCGGACTGGATCTCGGTGCCACGGCCGGCGGCAGCCTGCTATGGGCCGTCTATGCGCCGACCAGTGCTGGCCGCTATGCGCTCGCCGGCAGCTATGGAGGGGCCAGCGCGGAAGCGACGGTGGGCGCCGGTCTCGGCGCCAATGCGCTCGTCGGAGGAAGTAACCGCACCGTGACATTGCAACCGTTGTCGGTGCAGGGACAGGCGGGTGTCAGTCTTGCTGCCGGTGTGGCCGGTCTCGAACTTCACCCCGCGCGTCCCGCCCGTCGCAGCTGAACCTGGAAATAAACTGGGGAAACGGCCGCCAGAGGCGGCCGTTTTGCTATTCTCCTAGCCATGCGCGCCATCGTGCTCACACCGGGTATTGCGAACTCCGCCCGCCTCGGCGATGTCCCCGAGCCAGGTGCGGAGGAGGGTGCGATTCTTGTGCGCACTGCTGCGCTCGGTGTCTGCGGCACCGACCATGAGATTCTTTCGGGACTCTATGGTGAAGCACCGCCGGGCGAGCAGTACTTGATTCTCGGACATGAATCGCTGGGTGAAGTCATCGAGGCGCCGCCGGAGAGCGGCTTTCGTCCCGGCGACCATGTGGTCGGCATCGTGCGCCGCCCAGACCCCGTCCCGTGTCTTGCCTGTGCATCAGGCGAGTGGGACATGTGCCACAACGGTCTTTACACCGAGCGCGGCATCAAGGCGCGTCACGGTTTCGGTTCCGAACTGTTCCGGCTTGAGCCCGGATTCGCGGTCAAGGTCGATCCTGCCCTCCGGCTTCTCAATGTGCTGATGGAGCCGGCCAGCATCGTCGCCAAGGCCTGGCAGCATGTGGAGCGCATCGGCGCGCGGTCGAAGTCCTGGCGTCCGCGGCGCCTTCTTGTCACCGGCGCCGGCCCGATCGGGCTCCTCGCGGCCATGATGGGAGCGCAGCGGGGACTGGAACTGAACGTGCTCGATCGCCACAGAACCGGTCCCAAGCCGGATCTCGTGCATCAACTGGGGGGGAAAATTTATACCGCCGCCGAGCAGCTTGCCGGGCAGTCATTTGACATCATCATGGAATGCACGGCTGCCACATCGCTGATCGGGGAAGCGATGGCGCGCTGCGCGCCGTCGGGCGTTGTCTGCCTGCTCGGGGTGTCTGCGGCCGGAGAGAAAACCGAATTCGATATCGGCGGATTGAACCGGACCCTGGTTCTGAACAACCAAGTCGTATTCGGGTCCGTCAATGCCAACCGCGGCCATTACGAGATGGCGGCGGAGGCCTTGGCGGCCGCCGACCGGTCATGGCTGGATCGCCTCATCACCCGCCGCGTCCCGCTGGCGCAATGGCGTGAGGCGCTGCGGCCGCAACCGGACGACATCAAGGTTGTGATCGATTTCAGAAAATGAAGTTTCAGTAGCGCAGCAGCAGAATACCGAATGCCAGACAGATCAGCACTGTACTTGTCAGCAGGACAAACAGCACAGGACGATCGAGAAAGCCTTGCCGCGCTTCCACCGCGTTCAGTTCAGGTCTGCTAAACCAGCGTCTCCAGATCATTGCTGTCTCCGTAGGTTTGCCTGATGAAAACGCAGTCGTCTCTCATTCGGTTCCCGGCTGCCTCGTGCTGTCAAACCGCCACGGAACCGTGCTAATGGTGTGTCAGCTTTGTGACGGGTTGTGTTTCTGAGCGTTTCGTCTCTTCGGGGGAAATCGGAGATTTTTCATGTCCACTTCGACCTGGATTGTTCTCGGCGTCATTGCGGCCATCGTGCTCTGGGCCGTCTCGATCTATAACGGCCTTGTCGCCCTGCGGCAGCGCGTCAGCCAGGCCTTTGCCGACATCGACGTGCAGCTGAAGCAGCGCCACGACCTGATCCCCAATCTGGTGGAGACGGTGAAGGGCTATGCAACGCATGAGCGCGAGACGCTCGACGCGGTGGTCAAGGCGCGCAATGCGGCGATCGCTGCGCAAGGCCCGGCGGCGCAGGCGCAGGCCGAAAATGTATTGACGGGCGCTTTGCGCGGCCTGTTCGCACTGGCCGAGGCCTACCCGGACCTCAAGGCCAACACGAATTTCCAGCAATTGCAGAGCGAATTGTCGGATATCGAAAACAAGATCGCGGCCGCGCGCCGGTTCTTCAACAACGCGGTCCAGGAATACAATACGGCGATCGAGCAGTTCCCCGCGGCGCTGTTTGCGACATCGTTCGGCTTCACGCGCCGGGAGTTCTTCGATCTCGGAGAAACGCGTGCGCAGGTCGAACAGACCCCGCAGGTCAAGTTCTAGGAATTGTGAGGCCGCCACGAGAGGCGCTTGAGTCATGGCGGCTTACGGTCTGTACACACATATCCAGAAGAACCGCCGGCGTTCGGTCGCGCTGCTGATCGGGCTGTTCTTTCTGGTCTATCTGCTGACCTTTGCTGGCGCGCTGCTCGGCCGTGCTTTCACACAGGAGGGAGCGCTGCTCGACTATCTGATTGCGCGGGCTTGGGGCGACATGATCGTTGCGGCGCCCATCGCCACCGTGGGAACGGCCATCTGGATCTTGTTCGCTTACAAGTTCCACCAGTCTTTGATCGATGCTCTGACTGGCGGCCATGAAGTGTCTCGCGCCGAGCAGCCGAGGCTCTACAACCTGCTCGAAAACCTCTGTATTTCGCGCGGCATTCCGATGCCGAAACTGAAGGTGATGGAAAGTCCTGCATTGAATGCCTTCGCCACAGGCATGAACGAGAAACAGTACTCCATCACGGTCACGACCGGTCTGCTGGACCGGCTCGACGATGCGGAAACCGAAGCGGTGCTGGCGCACGAATTGACCCATATCCGCAACGGCGACGTCCGCATGATGGTGATCGCGGTCATCATTGCCGGCGTGATCTCCTTTGTTGCAGAGCTGTTCTTTCGCATCATGTTCCGCTCCGGTGCGCGCTGGGGTGGAAGTTCGGGAGGTTCTTCGTCAAACAAGAAGGGTGGAGCCGGTGCCGCGATCCTCATCGCCATTGTGATCATTGCGGTCGCTTGGGCGCTGTCGATCGTCATCCGGTTTGCTTTGTCGCGCGCTCGTGAATTTCTGGCCGATGCCGGCGCGGTGGAACTCACGAAGAATCCCGACGCCATGATCATGGCCTTGCGCAAGATCGAGGGTCGCGGTGAATTGCCGGGTGTGACGTCATCCGTGATGGAAATGTGCGTCGACAATCCGCGCGAGGGATTTGCCGATCTTTTTGCAACCCATCCGTCGATCGAGAGCCGTGTCGAAGCGCTCGTGAACAATGCCGGAGGTCGCGATCCGGGCCCGCTGGCGCTGGAGGAGCCTGAAGACACCCCCTCCGCGGACGAAAATCCGCAAGCGCAGGACGAGACAGTTGCCGACGAAGCGGATAACCAAACGGCACCATCAAAGTCGGCGCCGCGTCCCGGCCCCTGGAATCCTACGGAAGTTCTGACCCGCGGCCCCTGGGGCGGCGGCAATGAAGGTCAGGGGCGATAAACCCCGGTCTGCGGGTCGCGTTTGAGCGTGGGATGGCGGGCGCGCTCCGCCTTGCTGGCGACCGGGGCCATGCGCGCCTGATCGAGTTCCTCGTTCACGCGCCGGTATTCGCGCTGGATGAACTTTGCCAAGGCGACCGCGCCGGCAATGCCGGCGGTCCAGAGCAGAACGGGGGGCAGTGCGGGCATTTGTCTCTCCTGATGATGCCCAGTGTCGTTCCAGGTTTTAAAGTCCGTAGCGCGCCCAGATCGCGCGCGCCTCGATCGCGGACAAGGCAGCTTCGGCCAGGTCCATGCCGCGCAGTGCATCGAGTTGTTCCAGGCCCACCCCGGGCACCCGCCGCCCGAACCAGCCGCGTTCGGCAATGAGTGGCGTGCGCACTTTTTCGCCGTAACGGCGGCGCAGAAAACCGCGCAGATCGTCGATGCCGTCCGCCAAGCCGAGCTCCACCGCCTGTTGTCCGTCCCAATATTCCCCCGAGAACAAGGCCGATTCTTGGCCTTTCAGCCTGCCGCCGCGGCGCTCTTTCACCAGGGCGATAAACGCCTGGTGAATGTTCTCCTGGATGACCTTCAACCGCCGCACGTCGTCGGCGCTTTCCGGCAGGAAGGGGTCGAGCATCACCTTGCGCTTGCCGGCGGTGTAAACGCGGCGCTCGATGCCGATTTTCTTGATCGCCTTGTCGAGACCAAAGCTGGCGCCGACCACGCCGATAGAGCCCAGGATGGAAGAGACGTTGCACAGGATTTCGTCGGCGGCGCAGGCGATCATGTAGCCGCCCGAGGCGCCGACATCCTCCACGAAGGCCAGGACCGGGATGCCCTTTTCATCCGACAATTGCCGGATGCGTGCATAGATCAGATGCGATTGCACGGGTGAACCGCCGGGCGAATTCACGACCAACGCTACCGCCTTTGCCTTCTTGACGCCGAATGCACGCTCAAGATTGCGTGCGGTGCCGGCCAGAGTCAGTCCGGGCTTGAGCGGCGTGGAAAAGCCGATGGTTCCCGTCAGTCGCACAACCGGAACAACAGGAATATCTGTTCGCAGCCGTTCGGGGATGATTTTCTTGACCCAGTCGCGCATGCGGCATCACCTTCGTGATCATGAATTCGTGATCGCTGGAAATTGTCATAAGACGGCCGCGAGCGCCGCTCAAGTTACGCAAGATTAACCCTTATGAGGTCTTTCTCCAATCTTCGAAGCCCGGGGCATTCCGGGTTGCTGATGTGCGAGTAGGGAAGTCCCCGCCATGAAAATCTATTTTCTTGTCCTTTTGCTCGGCGCGATCACGGCTTTCGCGCATCTGTCATGGAAGGCTGAGCGGCGGCAGCAGCATCCGACGAAATAGGCAGCGGTTTCCCGGCACGCAGGACCGCTTCGGCTGCGGGGCTGGGTCGCTTGTCCTGATCTGCAAGTGTCAGCGGTGGAAGGACGCGCAATGTTTCGCGCTCTGCCTTGCGGGCATTGACCAGAATGCGAATGGGTGGTTTGCCCGGTGACGGACAGACTGGCAGGATTGTGATCGCCCCGAATGCGACGGCGAGTTCCTGAACAACCTTCTCTCGGTCTTCTGCCCGCCAGATCAGCGTCATTCTTCCCGAGGGCCGCAACAAACGCGCCGCCTGCCGCAACCATATATGCAGAGTGTCCGCCGACGCGGCATGTGCGGCCCGCCGTGCATGGTCAGGGGAGGCCTGTAGCGACGGCGCGTTGAAGGGTGGGTTCATCAACGCCTGATCGAAAGCGCCGGCTTTCAAGCCCGCCTCGTCGAAAAAATGATCGGAGCCGCCGACATCAAGCGTCACGGCTTGCGCCTGTCCCGCAAAGCCGTTGCGGGCGATATTCTCGGATGCCAGCGCGGTCAGCCGCGCATCGATATCGATCAGGGTGACATGAATGTCCGGAACGCGCGCAAGCAAGGCGAGGCTTGCCGCGCCGACACCGGCACCAAGCTCGACGGTCCGGTCACCCGGCTGTGCCGGGGTTGCCGCCGCCAGCAGGATCGCGTCATGTCCGAAACGATGGCCGCGCTCCGGCTGATACAGCCGCAGGCGGCCGTCCAGAATGGCGTCATCGGTGACCCCAGGGCGTTCATCGCTCATCGGGACGAACCTCGTGCCCGAGCCCGGCGTCGCGCAGAATGGCGCGCGCGGCCTGCTCCTGCTCTGTAGCGACGACGATGCGCCGCTGCAGAAAGCCGAGCGATCCCTCAAGCACGCTCATATTCTGATCGAGCACCATATGCCGGATACCGGCGCCGGTGAGCAGGGCCTCGATCGCCGACAGAAGAACCGGATCGTTGGTGCGGACGATCTCGCGCACGGCGGGCTCAGCGGTGCCGCGCAGCCGGAGAGCCCGGGCGGTGGTGTGAAATGCTTGCCTTTTTATCGCACATAAGGGGAATGTCGCCTCCGCAGACCGGTCCCGCTTGCGGCCAAAGGGCCACTTGTCGCATTACCATAGCGTTTCTATTCTCGCCCGTCCCTTGTGCAGGAGAGATCTTTGGCCGTCGTTGTCCCTTTTGAAAGCCAGCAGGCCAGCATTGATCGTCTGGTCGGCCTGGTCGCCGCCGATATGGAGCGGGTGAATGCCACCATTCTGGCCCGGACCGGCTCCGAAGTGACGATGATCCCGGAGGTGGCCAATCACCTGATCAGTTCCGGCGGCAAGCGGCTGCGTCCGATGCTGACCCTGGCGATGGCCCAGATCGCCCGCTATGAGGGCGAGGGCCATGTCAGGCTCGCTGCGGCCGTCGAATTCATGCACACGGCGACGCTGCTGCATGACGATGTCGTGGATGAAAGCGACATGCGACGCGGCAAGCTCGCGGCCCGCAAGCTCTGGGGCAACGAGGCCAGCGTGCTGGTCGGCGATTTCCTGCTCGGCCAGGCGTTCAAGATGATGGTCGAGGTCGGGAATCTGCGCGCCTTGGAGATCCTGTCCTCGGCTGCGGCGGTGATCGCGGAAGGCGAAGTGATGCAGCTCGCCGCCGCCAAGAATACCGCCACGACGGAGGATGAGTATCTCGCCGTCATCCGCGGGAAGACGGCGGAATTGTTTGCCGCCGCTTGTGAGGTCGGGCCGGTGCTCGCCGACCGTCCGAAGGCCGATCTCGCGGCCTGCCGCTCCTTCGGCATGAATCTCGGCATCGCTTTCCAGCTCGTCGACGATGCTCTGGATTACGGCGGCAAATCCGCCAAGCTCGGCAAGAATACCGGCGACGATTTCCGCGAGGGCAAGATCACACTGCCGGTAGTATTGTCGTTTCGGCGGGGCAGCGCGGAGGAGCGCGCGTTCTGGACGCGGGCGCTGGAGCAGGGGCAGGCGAGCGACGCCGATCTCGAACAGGCGATTGCGCTGATGACGAAACACCGCGCGCTGGAAGACACCGTCAAGCGCGCGCAGCATTACGGCGCGATGGCGCGCGATGCCCTCGCGCTGTATCCGTCATCGCCGATGAAAACGGCGCTGGAAGAGACCGTGGATTTTTGCATCGCGCGGGCGCACTAACCCAGCATCGTCGGCACGACCCACCAGTCCCGGAATTGTGTTGCGAGCGAGCGTGCGGCCGTCTTTGCGTCGGCGGCCTCGAACAGCCCGAAACAGGTCGCGCCCGATCCGGACATGCGGGCGAGACGGCAGCCCGGCTGCGCACGCAAGGCGGCCAGCACATCCGCGATGACGGGGTGCAGCGAGATCGCTGCCGCTTCCAGATCGTTGCCAGATTGACGCAACGCATCGATCAGCGGCTCCATGCCTGGTGCATCCGACGCGGAGGTCGCTCCGACGGTCAGCGCGGTGGCCGGATCGTCGCCGCCAAACGGAACGGAATCCAGTGTCGCGCGGGCCGCGAATATGCTCGCCGTCGGCACGCTGATACGCGGGTTGACCAGCACGGCGGACAGCTTCGGGAGATGCAGTGGCGGCGACAATTGTTCGCCGATGCCGCGCATGATCCTCGGCTCCGGACTGAGACAGACCGGCACATCGGCGCCGGTCTTGCGAGCGGCGGCCATCATGCGCGGATCGCCGAACAGGTTCTTGTCGAGATTGGCCTGTGCGAGCAGCCGCAGCGCGGAGGCGGCATCCGAAGAACCTCCGCCGAGTCCCGCTGCCACGGGCAGGCATTTCTCCAGCTCGAAACGTCCCATGCGCAGGTCCGGAACTTCCGCCGCAAAGGCCTGCGCGGCCTTGAGGACAAGGTTGTCGGCAACATCTCCGGCATCCTTGGCGGTCTCGCCGCCGACGGTCAGCGACAGCGGCCCGCCGGGCCGGAGCCGCAAAGTGTCGCCGATGTCGGCGAAAACGACGAGGCTCTCCAGGTCGTGATAGCCGTCGGGCCGTTGCGGCCCGACGCGCAATGTGAGGTTGACCTTTGCGGGAGCGAAGTCGACCAGCGACGTACGGATTTCGTAGGACACGGCGCTCCGGTCAGCCGCCGTTGCCCGGTTTTTTCGACTGATCGGCGGTAGTCGAGGTTTCTTCGGGCAAGCCGTTGCGGAGCTTGTCCTCGATCTTCTTCAACTCGTCCGGTTCCGGTTTCAGGTCGCGGGCATGCGACCACTGGAACTGCGCTTCCAGCTCGCGGCCCGTTCTCCAGTAGACATCGCCGAGATGGTCGTTGATCGTGGGGTCATCGGGCTTGAGCTCGACCGCCCGCTCCAGATGTTTGCTCGCTTCCTGATAATTGCCGATGCGGTAATAGGCCCAGCCGAGCGAGTCCACGATATATCCGTCGTCGGGACGCTGTTCGACCGCGCGGCGGATCATGCGCATGCCCTCGTCGAGATTGAGGCCCTGATCGACCCAGGAATAGCCGAGATAGTTCAGCACGTGCGGCTGATCCGGGAAAAGCTCAAGCGCTTTCTTCAGATCGGGCTCGGCCTTCGCCCATTGCTTGGCGCGCTCGTAGCAGATACCGCGGAAATAGAAGATCAGCCAGTTCGGCTTTTCCGGCTTTGCGATCAGGTCGATGCCCTTGCTGTAGACATCCGCGCATTCGGCGTAATGCTTGCGGGCGCGCAGGATGTTGCCGAGCGCCATGATCGCTTCGTTGTCTTTCGGGTTCTCCGCGATCAGCTTCTCGAGCTTGGCGCGCGCTTCATCGGTGCGCTCGAGCGTATCCAGATTCGTCGCCATCTGGATATCCGAGTTGCGGCGCAGCGGTGAATCGGTCGGGATTTTTTCGTAAATCTTGATCGCCAGCGCCGGCTTCTTCATCGCTTCGTAGAGGTCGGCGAGCGAGAGCAGCGCGAGCGTATGCTGAGGCGCGAGATACAGCGACAATTGAAGATAGGCGAGGCCGAGATCCTCGCCGCCGCGGCGGCCGAGTGCCGCACCCAGGCCGTAAAGAACCTCGGCGGCGCCCGCCTGAGCGGATTGCGCAAGCGGAGGCAGCTTGCGGCCGGCCTCGATGTCGTTCATCGCCTGCACGACCAACGGATGATTGGGCAGCGTCTTGTCGAAGGTCTGGTAGACGTTCAGCGCCTCATCCTTGCGGCCTTCACGCGAGAGATAGCTGCCATAGGCCTCGACCACCCGCAGCGCGGTGCTGTCGGCTTTGTAGGCTCGTTCGAGACGGCGGCCGGCCTCCTTGCGCTGGCCAGCGGCGTCGAGAATCATGCCGGAATGCAGATCCTTGAAGAGCGCGTACCAGTCGGCGCCGACCAGCCGGTCTATGGTCTCGACGGCCGCTTTCACGTCGCCCGCGCCATATTGCGACCAGGCGATCAGCAGTGCCGCGGTCAGGTCGGTCACCGGACCTCGCACCGAAGCGGCCAGGTTTTGCCGGGCAGCGGCCCACTGCTTGGTCTTGACCGAGCGCACGCCGAGCACGAGACGCGCGACGCGATCGTTCTTGTTGACCTGCAGGACACGTTCGCCGAGACGCACGGCCTCGTCGATATCGCCATCCGCCAGAACCGAGATGAAGGCGCGCTCCAGCAATTCGGTGTTTTTCGGATCGGCGCGCAGGGCGGCGCGGTAATAGGCCGCCGCGGCCGCTGCGTCGCGTTGCGCGCTGGCATGCCGGGCTGCGAGATAGCTGCCGAAGGAACTGGACCGCGAAAACTCCTGCCGCACCGGGCTCTGCGGCGGCTCCTGGCGCGCCAGCGACTGCGCCGCAAGCGGGTTGGACAGGAAAGTGACGCTGGCGGTCAATCCCAAGGCAGCCGCGTACCTGAGCAAGGTCGGAACGGTCACAGGTCGATGATCTCCATGGAGCGGGGCGTGAATTCGCTTGCCCCGCGGGCCTCCGGCCGAGAATGGCCTTTTTGCGCTTGCGCCGCAACAATAGCGCGAAACTCGCCCCGCACCTTAGGATTTTATGAGGCGGGATCGTGACGCACCGGTCAAATCTTCTTACATGCTGGGATAATTCGGCCCGCCTGCGCCTTCCGGGGGAACCCATGTAATATTGCGGTTGGGGTCCTTGATGTCGCAAGTTTTGCAGTGGACGCAGTTCTGCGCGTTGATGACGTAACGCAGATCCGCCCCTTCACCCACCCATTCATAGACACCGGCCGGGCAATAACGGGTCGAGGGGCCGCCATAGACATCGTGTTCCGAGGTTTTTTGCAGCGTCATGTCGGCAACCACGAGATGGGCCGGCTGGTCTTCCTCGTGGTTGGTGTTGGACAGGAACACCGACGACAGCCGGTCGAATGTGATTTTCCCGTCCGGTTTCGGATAAGCGATCGGTGAGCAATCCTTGGCCGGTTTCAGACAGTCCGGATCCGCCTTGTCATGCGGGACGGTTCCGAACAGTGAGAAGCCCAGTGTGTTGGTCCACATGTCGAGGCCGCCGAGCGCAATGCCCAGAAGCGTTCCGAATTTCGACCAGAGCGGCTTGACGTTGCGGACCTTCCAGAGGTCCTTGCCGATCGGCGATGTGCGCCAGGCATCCTCATAACCGGTCAGGTCATCGTTGCTGCGTCCGGCCGCCAGCGCTTCGGCGACATGCTCGGCTGCCAGCATACCTGACGCCATCGCATTATGCGTGCCCTTGATGCGCGGCACATTCACGAAGCCGGCCGCGCAACCGATCAGAGCACCGCCGGGAAACGATAGCCTGGGCACCGACTGATAGCCGCCTTCGGTGATCGCGCGCGCGCCATAAGCGATGCGTTTGCCACCCTCGAAGGTCTCGCGCACGGACGGATGCGTCTTGTATCGCTGGAATTCCTCGAACGGCGACAGGTAGGGATTCTCGTAATTCAGATGCACGACGAATCCGACCGAGACCAGATTGTCGCCGTAGTGGTACAGGAACGATCCGCCGCCGGTCCTGTTGTCGAGCGGCCAGCCGAACGAGTGCTGCACCAGGCCCGGTTTGTGCTTGGCAGGATCGATCTGCCAGATTTCCTTCAGGCCGATGCCGAATTTCGGCGGCTGGCGGTCGCGCGCCAGATCGAAACGCTTGAGCAATTGCTTGGTGAGGCTGCCGCGCGCGCCTTCTGCAAACAATGTATACTTGGCGCGCAGCTCCATGCCACGGGTGAAGTTGGCGTTCGGTTCGCCGCCCTTGCCGATGCCCATGTCGCCGGTGGCGACGCCCTGCACCTCGCCGCTGTCGCCGTAGAGAATCTCGGCGGCGGCAAAGCCCGGGTAGATTTCGACGCCCATTGCTTCCGCCTTCGTCGCCAACCATTTGCAGGTGTCGCCGAGTGAGCCGATGAAGCAGCCGTGGTTGCTCATCAGCGGTGGTGCCAGAAACAATGGCACGGGAATCGCGCCGACTTCCGTGAGCCAGCGGAAGCGGTCATATTTCACTTCGGTTTTCAGCGGGCGGTCGTTCTCCGTGCGCCAGTCCGGAAGCAGACGGTCGAGCGCGGACGGGTCGATCACGGCGCCGGAGAGGATATGCGCCCCGACCTCGGAACCCTTTTCGACCACCACCACGGACAGGTCGGGCGAAATCTGCTTGAGCCGGATGGCGGCCGCCAATCCCGCAGGCCCGGCGCCCACGATCACAACGTCGAATTCCATGGATTCGCGGGCAGGCAGGTCGGTCATTCCAGAGGACTCCATTCAGATCGATTCCAATGTTCCACTTTTACGCACAGGCGACAATCGCCCGCCAGCGCTTGTCTCTGGCAAGTGTGCTAGGCTGACTGCATGACCCCCGATCATGCCAAGGCCGCCCGCGATCTGCTTGCCTTCTATGCGGAGGCGGGGGTTGACGCGGTTCTGGGAGATACCCCTGCCGATTGCTTCGGGACGCAGGCCGCGCCGGTTCCGGAGCAGCGGCCAGCGCCATCCTTTCAGGTCGCGCCGGCTCGCATGCCGTCACCGCCAGCGGCCTCGGCGCCGCCGCCGCCCGAGGAGGCGATCATGGCGGCGCGCGCTGCAGCAAGATCGGCGGTCTCGCTCGAAGAGTTGCGCGCCATTCTCGAAACCTTCGAGGGTTGCGCCCTGCGCCAGACCGCCAAGCGGCTCGTCTTCGCCGATGGCAATCCGCAGGCGCGGGTGATGTTTGTCGGCGAGGCGCCCGGCTATGACGAGGACATCCAGGGACTGCCCTTTGTCGGCCGCTCGGGGCAGCTGCTCGACAAGATGCTGGCGGCGATCGGTCTCGACCGGTCGGGCGCCTATATCGCCAACATCATTCCGTGGCGGCCGCCGGGCAACCGCGATCCGTCGCTGCACGAAACCTCAATCTGCTTGCCCTTCATCCAGCGCCAGATCGAACTGGTCGATCCGAATGTGCTGGTCTGTCTCGGCAAGCCGTCGACAGCCGCCTTGCTCGGCATTTCCGACGGCATCCGCAAGACGCGCGGGCGCTGGTTTACCTACAACACCGGCGCGCGCGAGATTCGGGCGATGGCGACGTTCCATCCCGCCTATCTGTTGCGTTCCCCGTTGGAGAAGCGGCTCGCCTGGCGGGATTTTCTGGCAATCAGGAAGGCGCTGGCGACCTAGATTAGGTCAAGCCGGCGCGAGAAACGCGCCGCAAGATCGGCGTTGATTACTTCAACGCCGATCTTGGCATTGACAGTGTCGCGCTCACCCGCCCGGCACCAGGATCAGCTTGATCGCAAAGATGATGGCGAGCGCGGCCACCGCGACAGAGACGTCCTTGTAGCGGCCGGCGATCAGCTTGATCAGTGCGTAGGTAATGAAGCCGAGCCCGATGCCGGTGGCGATCGAATAGGTCAGCGGCATGGTGATGGCCGCGATCACGGCGGGCGCCGATTCGGTGATGTCCTCCCAGTCCATGTTCGCCATCAGGCTCGCCATGACACAGGCAACGAACAGCAGCGCCGCGGCCGAGGCATAGGCCGGAATCAATCCCGCCAGCGGCGAGAAGAACAGCGCGAACAGGAACAGGATGCCGACGAACACGGCGGTGAGGCCGGTGCGGCCGCCCGCTTCGACGCCGGCGGCACTCTCGATATAGCTCGTCGTGGTCGAGGTGCCGATCGAGGCGCCGAACATCGCCGCAAAGCTGTCGGAGATCAGCGCCTGCTTCATGCGCGGCACATTGCCGTCCTTGTCAACAAAGCCGGCCTTCTCGGTTACGGCGATCAGTGTGCCGGCATTGTCAAACACGTCGATCATCAGGATCGAGAACACGACGATCAGAAAGGACAACTCGAATGTGCGCGAGAAATCGAGCGCCAGGAATGTCGGCGCCAGCGACGGCGGCATCGAGACAATGCCGGTGAATTTCGACAGGCCGAGCGGGAGGCCGATGATCCCGACGATCAGGATGCCAATCAGAGTGGCGCCATGAATCCGGCGCGCATGCAGCGCGACGATCAGGATAAAGCCGAGCAGGCACAGCAGCGGCGCCGGCACGTTCAGATGGCCGAGCGTCACCAGCGTCGCGGGATGATCGACAATGATGCCCGCATTTTCGAGCGCGATGATGCCGAGGAACAGGCCGACGCCGGCCCCAATGGCGTATTTCAGGTTTCTCGGGATCTGGTTGATGATGTATTCGCGCAGGCCCGTCACCGACAGGATGAAGAACAGGACGCCGGACAGGAACACGGCGCCGAGCGCCTGCTGCCACGTGTACTTGTAGGTCAGCACCACCGTGAACGCGAAAAAGGCATTCAACCCCATGCCCGGCGCCAGCGCGATGGGATAGTTCGCGTAGAGCCCCATCACGATGCTGCAGACCGCGGCGGCGACGCAGGTGGCTACGAAAACCGCACCCTGGTCCATGCCGGCCTTGGCCAGAATGCTCGGATTGACGAAGATGATGTAGGCCATCGTCAGGAAGGTGGTCAGCCCGGCCAGCGCTTCCGTGCGGACGTTGGTGCCGTTCTGCTTCAGCCCGAAATAGCGATCGAGCATCCCCTCGATGCCGGAGCCTCCCGATGTCGGTGTTTGAGCTTGTTTGGCCATGCTGTCCCCCTGCGACGAACCCGGCACAGAATACCCAACCGCTCCAATGCGATCGCGGTTGTCACGGAGTTGTCCACTGGATCAATTATGCAGCCTGCTCCCGGCGCGGGTCAGCATTGCGGCAATCGGGACATGGGCAAGCCGGAGCTGCGGTATTAGTATTCGAGAATGGTTCTCGAGAGAGCCTCGGGAGTGACCTATGGATTTTGATCCCGTCCTTCTCGCCCGCATCCAGTTCGCCTTCACGGTCACGTTCCACATCATTTTCCCGAGCTTCACCATCGGGCTGTCGGCCTATATCGCGACGCTGGGCGTGCTCTGGCTGCGGCGGGATGAGGAGCGCTACCAGCGCCTGATGCGGTTCTGGACCAAGATTTTCGCCGTCTCCTTCGCGATGGGCGTCGTGTCCGGGATCGTGCTGAGCTACCAGTTCGGCACCAACTGGAGCCGTTTCTCCGTGGTAGCGGGGAACGTCGTGGGCCCGCTGATCGGCTACGAAGTCCTCACGGCCTTTTTCCTCGAAGCCACGTTTCTGGGCATTCTGCTGTTCGGCTTCAACCGGGTGCCGCCCTGGCTCTATGTGCTGTCGGCCGCCATCGTCGCAATCGGCACGGCGATGTCGGCCTTCTGGATCCTGTCCGCCAATAGCTGGATGCAGACGCCGGCCGGACACGAAATGCGCGGCGGCATCGCCTATCCGGCGGACTGGATCACGATCATTTTCAATCCGAGCTTTCCCTATCGCTTCGCGCATATGCTGAATGCCGCTTATCTCACGACCGGCTTCGTCGTGCTGGCGGTCGGCGCGCGCTATCTGCTGGCGGGAAAATTTCTGCCGGAAGCCCGCACGATGGTGAAGATGGCGATCGGCCTTCTGGTCGTGCTCGCGCCCTTGCAGCTCTTCATCGGCGATCAGCACGGGCTCAACACGCTCAAGCATCAGCCGATCAAGATAGCTGCCATGGAAGGCCACTGGGATGGCTCCAAACCCGGCGACTTCCATATTTTCGCCTGGCCGGACGAGACGAATGAACGCAATCTGTTCGAGATTTCAATTCCGCGCGGCTCCTCGCTGATTCTCACGCACGACCCGAACGGACTTTTTCCCGGCCTGACCAGCGTGCCGGCGAGCGAGCGGCCGCCGGTGAAGAATGTCTTTTTCGCGTTCCGCGTGATGCTCTATATCGGGGCTTTCATGATCGTCGCCTCGCTGTTCGGCGCTTGGCTGTGGTGGCGCGGCACATTGTTCGAGACGCGCTGGTTCCTGAAAATATTGTCGATGAGCTGGTGGACCGGCTTCGTCGCCGTCATCGCCGGCTGGGTCGTCACCGAAAGCGGACGACAGCCATGGCTGATCCATGGCATTCAGCGGACCGCAGACGCCGTCTCTCCGGTCCCCGGCGCGAGCATTCTCGGCACGCTGGCGTTGTTCGTGTTCGCCTATGGCATCGTGTTCTGGATGGGCATCTATTACATCAACCGGCTGATCGCGAAGGGTCCGGAAGGCCGCGCGGTCGAGGTGCCGGAAGGCCTGCCGAGCCGGCCGCTGACCGCAGCGGAAGGCGCGGCAGGTGAAGCCATTTCAACAAGGCGGTGACGTCATGGAATGGTATCTGCCAGTCATCTGGGCCGGGCTGATCGGCACTGCCGTCGCCATGTACGTCATTCTTGACGGCTTCGATCTCGGCATCGGCATCCTGTTTCCCTTCGCGCGCAGCGAAGCGCAACGCGATCAGATGATGCGATCGGTCGCGCCGTTCTGGGACGGCAACGAGACCTGGCTGGTGCTGGGCGGAGGCGGGCTCTGGGTCGCGTTCCCGGTCGCTTATGCCGTGATCATGCCGGCACTCTATCTGCCGGTCATCGTGATGCTGCTGGCTCTGGTGTTCCGCGGCGTCGCCTTCGAGTTTCGGCTCGTCTCACGCAGCAAGACCTGGTGGAACTATGCCTTCACCATCGGCTCGATGCTTGCCGCCTTCGCGCAGGGCGTCATTCTCGGGGGATTGATCCAGGGCATCAATGTGCAGCACGGACAATTCGCCGGAGGCACGCTCGACTGGCTGACGCCTTTCGCATTGCTGTGCGGCGTCGCGCTCGTCGCCGGCTACGCGCTGCTGGGGGCAACCTGGCTGATCATGAAAACCGAAGGCGAAGTTGCCGAGCGCGCGCGGGGGCAGGCGAGGTTATTGCTGGCAATCGTCCTCGCCTTCATGGCGGCGGTGAGCCTTTATACACCGCTCGCTTTCGAGCGAATCGCACAGCGCTGGTTCAGTCTGCCGAATTTCTACTTCCTGTGGCCGGTGCCGGCGATCACGGGTTTTGTCGCGGCGGGGCTTTGGTATGCCATCGAAAAACGGCGCGACGTGCTGCCGTTTGTCGCGACGGTTTTTCTCTTCCTGCTTGGCTATCTGGGGCTCGTGATTTCAAATTATCCGTATCTTGTGCCGCCTTCGCTCACGGTGTGGGACACCGCAGCGGCGCCTGCGAGTCAGATTTTCATGCTCATCGGCACGGTGTTCCTGCTGCCCATTATTCTCGGCTACGTCATCTTCATTTACTGGCTGTTCCGCGGCAAGGTGCGCGAAGGCGAGGCCTATCACTGAGCGCGAAGCGGTGCCGCCTGCGGCTGTGGCAATGTTTGCGCCTTCGGGCGGATCATCGCCCACCCGAGACGCAATTGCGGCAGGCGGCCCTCGACGCGGCGTTCGAAGACGCGCGGCACTTCCGGAACAAGATCGGGAAAGCGGGTGCGGATGTCGATCGGCGGCGTGCCGGCGCTGTCGGTCGCGCGCCATACGACGATGGCGCCCTTGTCGAACACGGCGTCCTGCGTCAGCAATTGCGGCTGTCCGGCCCCGCCGCTGAACACAAACGGACGACTAGGCGATCCGACGGCGATGAGGCATGCAAGCTCGGGATCTCCGGTCACGATTTCGAGCTTCTGACCGGTGCGGCGCTCGAAATTCTCGGCGAAGAATCGTCCCATCTCCTTTGCGGGAAGGGCGACGCGCGGATCGGCCACAGCCGTCCAGGGCAACAGCATCGCGGTCATCACGGCGATGACCGGTGGCGCCAGCAGAAAGAGGAACCAGGCGAAGACGGCGGTGCGCTGGCGATAGATCGCCACGATCTCTCCGGCCGCCAGCACCACGGCCAGGCCGGACAGGAGAATGACCGGGCCGAAGCTCATGGGGCCGGAATAGCCGACAATCACGGCCGCGATGACGAGCAGCAGGGGCGGCACCAGGGCAAAGTAATAGATGAAAGACGTGGCAAATTCCGTCGCCGGCGCACGTTCGATGATCGCGGCCTCGCCGTGTTCCCTGCGGAAGGCCGTGGTCGCGACGATGGCGATAATCACCAGCCCGGCGTGACCGACAATCAGGATCCCCACAAGGCGCGCAAGCGCATAGACATTCTTTTCGATCAGGTCGGCGCTGCGCAGATTGGGCAGAGGCAGGGAGAAGCTGCCGCTGCCGGTGAGCCAGAGCGCATGCGGGATCAGCATGACGGCGACGATAATGGCGGCGGCGATGGCGCCGGTCTGCAGCAGCCTGGAACGGCTGCGTGGATTCAGCAGCGCGAAGACCGCCAGCAAACCGATCAGGAATGCGGCGAGATAGGTTGTCAGCAGCAGCAAGGCCAGATCGCCGGCGAGCGCCAGCCAGTAGAGCTCGCGTCCCTCCGCAGCCGCACGCCAGAAATGCAGCAGCGCGAGCGCCCAGAGCGGCATCGCAAGAATGGTCGGTGAGAAATCCGGTGTCGGCACGGTCACGAAATACACGCCGGTCATCAGCAATGTGCCGAGTGCGGCATGCCTTTCGCCGAGCGTAGCGCAGCCGAGCGCGAACGCGGCCCACAGGGCGACGATGATGCAAATCTGGGACAGCAGGTAGATGCCGAATGGGCCGGCGAGGCTGAACGCGAATTCGGCCAGCCAATAGGCGAGCGGCGGAACGACCGTGAACAGCTGCGCGAAATGGCGCGAGACCGACAGCAATTCTGCAAGCTGGCCGGGCGGGGCCGCGTAGAACAAAGTTGGCACCAGCACCCAAAGTGCCGCCTGTGCCAGCACGGCCAGCCAGAAGACGAGGGTCGGCCGGGTGCGCAGGATCTCGATGGGCAGGGAAACGAAATGCATCGCTGCGGGCGGCCTCGCGGTTTGGCGGCGAGAAATAAGCCCCGCAGCGCTAGATAGGCAACATGCTTTCGGAAAATTCCGCGTCGCTGCCGATGCCGGCCTCAGCCAGGGCGTTTGCGGCATGCGCCAGCGCGACCGGCGAGAAACTGCGACGGTGATGGACGGTGGGGCCGAGCGTTTTCAGCGCTGCAAAATGTTCCGGCACCGAATAGCCCATGTGCCGTTCGAAGCCGTAACCCGGATGTTCGGCGCCGACCTGCCTCATCAGGCGGTCGCGGGTGACCTTGGCGACGATCGAGGCTGCGGCGATCGAGAGCACCAGCGCGTCGCCGGAAATCACCGGCTGGCATTCGCAGGGCACGTCGATGCGGTCGCGCCCGTCGACGAAGACAAGCTGCGGTTTGACCGGCAAAGCGGCCACGGCGCGCGCCAGCGCCCAGAGCGATGCCCTGAGGATATTGTCCCGGTCGATGCGCTCGGTGGAGCCGAAGGCGACGGCGACTTCCGAGGTCGCGCAGATTTTCGCGTAGAGCTTCTCGCGCTCTTCGTGCGTCAGTTTTTTCGAATCGTTGAGGCCGCGCGGTATCCGGTCGGGATCGAGGATGACGGCCGCGGCGACAACCGGTCCTGCCAGCGGGCCGCGTCCGGCTTCGTCGCATCCGGCCACCGGCCATAGGCCGCGCTTCATCGCCGCGCGTTCGCGCCGGAAGCTCGGGCGAAGGATCTCTTCCTTCAGAGGCAGACGCGGTGTTGGAGTAGGGAGCTTGCGACTCATGCCGCGATGGTGCGCGGCCGGCTCCTTATGTCAATGAATCAAATCGCGCTTTGTGAAAGTCGGGGATGGCCCCCACGCAGACGCGAGTCATCGCCCGTATTCTTTGAGGCGCCGGGTCCGCCTTCCTTCCTTTTCCCCTCTCTGAAATGAGAGGGGGATGGTGCGCCGAGTGACGCAACCAAAGTCCTAAGTAGAGACGGCCCCCTCTCGAAGGCCGCCGCGTCTCTCGACGCACCATCGCGGCGTTCTCACTCCGACGGCGGGCCGCGCTTCGGCGGGTGGCGATCCGACCAGGGATCACACGCCGCGGTCAGCCAGCT